>FWPV01000165.1_pt1 | contig 236310 bp, 195 predicted proteins | sample 2228371 | NCBI WGS metagenome assembly FWPV01 (sample SAMEA103939776, study PRJEB20133) | metagenome
GGCCGGACTCGATCATCTGATCTGCTACGCGATGAAGGCCAATTCCAACCAGGCGGTGCTGAAGACGCTCGGTCGCCTCGGTGCCGGCGTCGACGTCGTCTCGGGCGGCGAATTGCGCCGGGCGCTCGCCGCGGGCATTCCGGCCAGCCGCATCATGTTCTCGGGCGTCGGCAAGACCGCGGAAGAGATGGATCTGGCGCTCGAGGCGGGCATCTACTGCTTCAACATCGAGAGCGAACCGGAGCTGGAAGTGCTGGCCAGCCGCGCCCAGAAGGCCGGCAAGACCGCGCATGTTTCCTTCCGGGTCAATCCGGACGTCGACGCCCGCACCCATGCCAAGATCTCGACCGGCAAGAAGGAAAACAAGTTCGGCATTTCCTTTGACCGCGCCCGCGCCGTCTATGCCCGCGCAGCTTCTCTGCCGGGTATCGAAGTCTCGGGCATCGACATGCATATCGGCAGCCAGATCACCGAGATGCAACCGTTCGAGGATGCCTTCCGGCTGCTGCGCGAACTGGTCGACACGCTGCGCTCCGACGGCCATGTGATTTCGCATGTCGATATCGGCGGCGGCCTCGGCATTCCCTACAAGGACGACAACAACCCGCCGCCGGAGCCGACTGCCTATGCCAAGGTGGTGCTGGAACAGCTGGCCGGCCTCAACTGCAAGATCGTCGCCGAGCCGGGCCGCCTGATCGTCGGCAATGCCGGCATCATGGTGACGGAAGTCATCTACGTGAAGGACGGTGGCGACAAGACCTTCGTCATCGTCGACGCCGCCATGAACGACCTGATCCGTCCGACGCTCTATGACGCGCACCACGAGATCCGCCCGGTGGTCATCTCGGCCGCCAATGCCCCGCGCATCCGCGCCGACATCGTCGGCCCGGTCTGCGAGACCGGCGACTATCTGGCGCTCGATCGCGAGATGGCCATGCCGCGGGCCGGCGACCTGATGGCGGTCGGCTCGGCTGGCGCTTATGGCGCGGTCCAGTCCTGCACCTACAACACCCGTCGCCTGATCCCGGAAGTGCTGGTCAAGGGTGAAGAATTCCACGTGATTCGTCCGCGGCCGAGCTATGAGGACATGATCGCGCTCGATTCTGTGCCGGCCTGGCTGGCCTGACACGGCGCCGCCCGACGTTCACTTTTCGGCGACCGGCTCAAAAAAGCGGGGTCGGTAGCCGGCTCGCCCTCGTCTTCGCCACAAAGGATGCTATCCTTACCCGCGTTAAGGACAGTCAAGCCGCGCCATGATCGCTAAGAGGCGAGCCGCGGGCACAACGGAGACCCGACGGATGGCCCTTCAGCCGGGTGGCACGAGCAAAGGTGCTTTTCGCACCGACCCGGCGCTGGCGCGGCGGGTGGCAATCAAACGCCTGCTCGCCCGGCTCGTGCTGTTCTCAGAACGCCTCCTGCCGCTGTTTCTTCCGCTTGCCGGCATCGCGGCGATCTTCGTGTCGCTCGCCTGGCTCGGCATCTATCGGCAACTGCCCGACATCCTTCGCCTCGGGCTCGTTTTCATCCTCACCTTCGCCTTCGTGGGCAATCTTCTGCCTTTCGCCCGCCTGCGCTGGCCGGCCGCCGAAGAGGCCGACCGACTGCTCGAGGAGCGCAACCACCTGCCCCACCAGCCGGTGGCCGTGCAGGATGACGAACCCGCCTTCGACACGCCCTTTGCTCGGGCACTCTGGGTCGAGCACCAGCGGCGCATGGCCGAAACCATTGCGGCGCTCGATGCCGGGCTGCCGCGGCCGGACATTGCCCGCTTCGACCGCCATGCGCTTCGCACCATCCCGGCTCTTCTCTTCGTCACGGCCCTCGCCTATTCCGGCTCGAACGGCGCCGGCGTGATTGCCGACGCCTTTCGCCAGCAGCCGGGAGCCAATGACGCGCCCGGCCTGAGGATCGACGCCTGGATCACCCCGCCGCCCTATACCGGCCAACCGCCGGTCTTCCTCTCGGGCCGCGACGGACAATTGGCCGGCCTGCCGGACGGCCAGGTGAACGGCAAGGCGCGCGTTCCGCAGAAGGCGCAGGCGACCGTTCGCATCAGTGGCGGCAATCCGGACGAAAAGGTCCTCTTCCGCCGCGCCGATGACGGCACGGTGCTCGATATCGGGGCCATGGTCCCTCCCGCCGATGATGACGAGCCCGCGGACGAGCCTGCAAGAGCCACGGCGCAAGCCGGTCCCGCTGGATCGGCAAACGGCGCCCGCGTGCACGAATGGGCGCTGGAGACGAGCGGCGAACTGATGGTCGCCGGGCGCAAATGGCTGATCGAGGTCATTCCCGACAAGGCGCCGGAGATCGCCTTCGACGGCCAGCCGCGCCGCAGCGCCAATGGTGCGCTGGAAATCGGCTTCACCGCCAAGGATGATTACGGGCTGGCCAAGGCCCACGCCGAAATCGAGCCGCTGGAAGAAAAGGCGGATGCGATTCCCCTCTATGCCCTGCCTGAATACAAGCTCGATCTGCCGCGTCACAATGCCCGCGATGCCAAGGGGCTCTCCAGCCGCAACATCACCGAACATCCGCTGTCGGGCCGCAAGGTCCGCATCACGCTGGTTGCGACCGACGGCGCCGGCCAGACGGCGCGCAGCCCGCCACACGAGATGACGCTTCCGGCCCGCGTCTTCGTCGAACCGCTCGCGGCCGCCGTCGCCGAGGAGCGGCAGGTCTTTGCACTCGACATCCGCGACCTGCGCCAGGCGATCGCGCTCAATGAAGCGCTGCAGATCCGCCCGGAAGAGACCATTCCCAACACCACGCACTATCTGCTCCTGCAATCGGCACAGGCGCGCATGAAGCTCGCGCGCTCGACCGGCGATCTCGAAGACACCGCCGACTATCTCTGGGAGATTGCGCTTGGCATCGACGGCGGCGACCTGTCGCTCGCCGAGCGCAAGCTGCGCGACGCCCAGCAGGCACTGGCGGAGGCGCTGGAGCGCAATGCGCCGGACGAAGAGATCAAGAAGCTGATGGACGAGCTGCGCGCCGCCATGCAGGAATTCATGGCCGCGATGGCAGAACGCCAGCCGAACGCGGACGGTCAGCCGCAGCAGTCGGCACAGAATGTGCTGCGCCAGCGCGATCTGGAGAACATGATGAACCAGATCGAGAACCTGGCCCGCTCCGGCAATCGCGATGCGGCGCGTCAGATGCTCTCCGAACTGCAGCGGATGATGAACAATCTGCAGGCCGGGCGCCCGCAGCGCGGCGGCCAGCAGCAGGACAACAGCCAGATGCGCCAGCAGATCGACAAGCTTGGCGAGATCATGCAGCAACAGCAGAAGCTGATGGACGAGACCTTCCGGCTGGATCAGGCGCTCAAGGACCGCATGCAGCGCGGCGACCCCGAGGGCGGCGAGGACGGCGAATTCCTCGAACAGATGCCGCCCGAAGGCGAAGATGGGCAGCAGCAGGGCGGGGAACAACAACAGCAGCAGGGTCAACAGAACGGAGAGCAGGGATCGCCGACCGACCGGATGACCGCGGAGCAGCTGCGCGAGGCGCTCAAGAACCTGCGCGCCCAGCAGGACGCGCTCGGCAAGCAGCTGAACGAATTGCAGAAGGGGCTGGGCGACATGGGTATCAAGCCCGGCGAAGGCTTCGGCCAGGCCGAGCGCGAAATGCGCGGCGCCGGCCAAGCGCTCGGCAAGAGCCAGGGTGAACGCGCGGTCGAAGGCCAGGGCAAGGCACTCGAGGCGCTTCGCCAGGGTGCACGCGACATGATGAACCAGATGATGCAGGCCATGCGTGGCCAGCAGGGCCAGGGCGAGCAGCAGGGTCAGGGCCAGGGCAACCAGAACGATCGTGATCCGCTCGGCCGTCCGCGCGCTTCCTCCGGCCCCGATTTCGGCGAACGCGTCAACGTTCCCGACGAAATCGACGTCCAGCGTGCGCGGGAGATTCTGGAGGCGATCCGCAAGAAGCTCGGCGAGAATGCGGGCCCCGAACTCGAACGCCGTTATCTCGAACGGCTGCTCGACATTCAGTGATGTGCAGAGCCGGACGGCTGTCCGTCACTTGCGCTGAGGATGGCTCAGCTCGCCAGGGCGCGCGCCACCGCCTCGCGGATCTCCGGTAGAGCAAAGGGCTTCGACACGACGTCGATGATCTTGGTGGACAGGTCGTCCGCCCGCTCGCGCTGTTCGGCATAGCCCGTCATCAGCAGGATCTTGAGACCCGGGAAATCGGAGTGTGCCCGGTGGGCGAGCTCGATGCCGTCCATCACCGGCATGCGGATATCCGACAGCAGCAGGTCGAAGCGCTCCTCGGCCAGCCGCTCGAGGCCCTCGGCACCGTCGGCGGCTTCGAAAGTCTCGTGACCGTCGAGGCGCAAGGCACGCGCCACGAAGGAGCGCAGCGAATCTTCGTCTTCCGTAATGAGGATTCTCGCCATGATCGCCTTGCTCCCGGTCCATTCATTGTCCGAGAGCGAAATCACCAGAGTTTCGTTTGCGATCGGTAAACAGAAAGGGGGCCGAAGGCCCCCATGGTTAACAAGTACTCTCAGCCTGAAGGTCGAGACATCGGCGGGGCGAGAGGCTCAGACCTGCTCCGCGTCTCCGGTGACGACGCCGACGAAGGGCAGTTCGCGGAAGGCATAGGCGACGTCCATGCCGTAGCCGACGACGAAGTAATCCGGGCATTCGAAGCCGACATGGTCCGCCTCAAGCTGTTCCTTGCGCTTCACCTTCTTGTCGAGCAGGACGGCAATCGAGACGTTGGAGGCACCGCGCTCATAGAACAGTTCCTTGGCGAACTTCAGCGTGCGGCCGGATTCGAGGATATCGTCGATCAGCAGGACGTCCCGTCCGTGGACATCGCTGTCGATGTCTTTGACGATCTTGACCCCTTGCGAGACAGTGCCCGTACCATAACTGGACAGGGTGATGAACTCGACCTCGGGGGCCAGCCCCACATCATGCAGCGCCCGGATGAGGTCGGCGGCGAAGATGAAGGATCCCTTGAGCACCGCAATGACCAGCAGGTCCTTCGCCGGCCCCTTGGCGATCTGTGCCGCAAGCTGGTGATTGCGCTCGTCGATCTGCCGAGCGGTGTAGAGCGGTTCGATGTTCTTTCCGCGGACGACGGGCATGGCTTACTCCTTCAGGCGCTGACGAGCGGCCGAACGCGAAGGGGCGGCCGTGGAAAGTCATGGCGGATAGCACATGCGAGCGTCTCAGGCACCCGTTTCCTCGAAGGAAAGCCGCAGTTCCGGCGTTTTTCCACCGGGATGCAGCAATCTTGCCGTGATGCCGCGGCTGTGGCCGGCGTCAATTTCTGCGGCCGGCGCCGCGATATAGGTGCTGGCAATGATCTGCCCGTCGGCAATGAGGTCGGCCCGCAGCTTCGGCACGAGGCTTCTCGCCTCGCTGCGGTTTTCGATGATTGCATTCACCTGGAGAATGCGCATACCGTCGTCATCGCGTGGCGTGAGGCTGACATGGGTGATGTCCAACGGGCGCGCGTTCACCTGCTCGGCCGGCCCGCCGGCGATCAGGCCGGCAATCGCAAAGGTGACGGCGAAGACGACAGCAACGAAGGCGGCAAAGCCGCGATCGGAAAGAGCCTGAAGAAGCCCCTCGGTGTGGCGCAAGGGGTCCCCGGCAAGTCCCGCCCAGCGGTTGGCCGGGAGAGGACGGGCGGCTGCGAACGGCCGTCGATTGTCGTTCGATCCCCGTGTGCCTTCGGCGCGACGCGGCGCTTCGCGGGCGGGCACGGTCACGAAATGGGCGTCGATCACGTCGGCGTGGGCAACCATGCTCGGCCGTTGCGGGCGCCGCGGGCGGGCGGGAGGCAGAAGGTCGATACCAGGGTCTGCCGGCTCTCGTCTCGAGCGGAATGCGTTCATCTTTCCGGTGCCTTTCGTTGAGACCAGCCGGCCGGCCAAATCTGGGCATTGAAACGAATCCCCTCCAGACGTAAATTCAAATGGTTAATGCTTCGAAAAGATCCCTCGAAAGAGGCGGTCTCTCGGGCGAGATTTACCGGCTGTTAACCCGCTTCGTTAACATGGTGCAGACCCCACGCGATCTGTCAGACTGGCTGAGCCCTTGATCCATTTCGAAAATGTCGGCCTGCGTTATGGAATGGGACCGGAGATCCTCCGCGACCTGACCTTCGATATTCCGAAGCGTTCCTTCCAGTTCCTGACCGGGCCGTCGGGGGCGGGCAAGACCACGCTGCTGCGCCTGCTGTTCATGTCGCTGCAGCCGACGCGCGGGCTGATCCGCAGCTTCGGCCGCGACATCACCAAGATCCCGCGCTCGGAACTGCCGATGCTGCGCCGGCGGGTGGGCATCGTCTTCCAGGACTTCCAGCTGCTCGACCACCTGACGACCTATGAGAACGTGGCCCTGCCGCTGCGCGTGCGCGGCAAGGACGAGGGCAGCTATCGCAACGACGTGCTGGAACTGCTGAAATGGGTCGGGCTCGGTGAGCGGATCAACGTGCTGCCGCCTGTGCTGTCAGGCGGCGAGAAGCAGCGTGTGGCGATCGCCCGCGCCCTGATCGACCGGCCGGAAATCCTTCTCGCCGACGAACCGACGGGCAATGTCGATCCGCCCATGGCCAGGCGATTGCTCAGCCTCTTCCTCGAACTCAACCGGCTGGGCACCGCCGTCGTGATCGCGACCCACGACCTAGCGCTGATGGACCAGGTGGACGCACGGCGCATGATCCTCACTGACGGACGGCTGGACATCTATGACTGACCGCGATCGCCCCGCCCCGCGCAACCAGCCTCAGCCGCAGACCGCACGCCGCACGCAGATGACGGTGCGCCCGACCGGTGCCATCCTGCCGCCCTCCAACATCCAGGGCAATGCGCTGATGGTGGTGATCGCCATCATGGCCTTCCTCGCCTGCCTGACGCTCGGCGCCGTTTCCATGGTGCGCGCCACCGCCGCCGGCTGGCAGAGCCAGATCTCCCGGGAAATCACGATCCAGATCAAGCCGGAAGACGGCCTCGACATGGATCAGGCGCTGGTCAAGGCCCGCGACCTGGCGCTGACCTTCGTCGGGACCAAGGAAGGCCAGATCATGGACGACGCCGCCACCGCTCGGCTGCTGGAGCCGTGGCTCGGCCAGGGCCTCGACCTCGCCGAGCTGCCGGTGCCGCGCCTCGTCATCATCACCATCGACGAGGCCAATCCGCCGGACTTCGCCGCCATGCGCGAACTGTTGAAGACGCAAGTGCCACAAGCCTTCCTCGACGATCACCGGACCTGGGTCGACCGGCTCGTGCAGATGGCCCGCACGACGGTGCTGATCGGCTCCGGCGTGCTCGTGCTGGTCTTCACCGCCATGGTGCTGACCGTCGTCTTTGCCACGCGCGGTGCGCTGTCGGGCAACCGCCACATCATCGAGGTACTGCACTTCGTCGGCGCGGAGGGCTCCTTCGTCGCCCAGGAGTTCCAGAAGCACTTCCTGAAGATCAGCCTCAAGGGCGCGGCCGCCGGCGGTCTATTGGCGGCGACGCTGTTTGCGCTCGCCGGCTACTGGCAGAGCCGCTCGCTCGCGACCCCCGAGAGCGATCAGGCGGCGGCGCTGTTTGGGACCTTCTCGATCGGCTATCTCGGATATCTCGGCATTTTCGCGACCATGATCGTGATCGCGCTTCTGACCACGCTGACGGCGCGGCTCACCGTGATCCGTACCATTTATGAGATCGATCTGATCCGCTCCGACCCGGCCCGCTCCGGTGGGCTGCCGGTCGACTGAGGCGGCGAATGCCTGTTGAATGCCACAAAGCCGCCTGTTCCGCATGGAATAAGCGCGCTATGCACGAGACATGACGATGGGCCAGATGAGTCGCGACAGAGCATTCCGCGAGCAACAGCCGCAGCGCAGCATTGGCGGCCTCTTCGCCCGCCGCGGCCGCTTGCGTCGTATCCTGCGTTATGGCGGCCTGTTTGCGATCTTCCTCGTGGCGGTGGTTCTGGCCGGCTTCCTGTGGTTCGCCGATTCGGTCACGACGCTTGCCCCTCCCCTGCAGGCACGCGCCGACGCCATCGTGGTGCTGACCGGCGGCTACCAGCGCATCGATCAGGCAGTCGAGCTCCTGCGGCGCGGCTCCGGCCGCCGGCTCCTGATCTCCGGCGCCCACCCGACAACCTCGCCCGCACAGATCCGCAAGATGACCCAAAGTTCGCCGGATCTCTTCGAATGCTGCGTCGATGTCGGCTACGAGGCGCTCGACACGATCGGCAATGCCAGCGAGATCTCGCGGTGGATCCACGATCACGGCTATGAATCGGTGCTGGTCGTTACCAACAATTACCACATGCCCCGCAGTCTGATCGAATTGCGCCGCCGCGACCGGGCGACCACCTATATCCCCTATCCGGTGGTCAATTCCGACCTCAAGCATACCGACTGGTACGCCAATCCAGACGTGCTGCGCACGCTGCTGTCCGAATACGGCAAGACACTCATCGCCTATGCCCGCGGCATCATCGGCTGGGGTGTCGGGGACGGCCTGCGTTCAACCGCCAAGATGAGCAACTGATCCGCCAAGGAAATCGGGATGCGGCTCCTTTTTATCCTTGCGATTTTGCGTTAGGGACGTTGCCACGCCCCGCCCGAGGAAAGCCTTCCGATGATCATCCTCCGTTCGATCCTCTTCAATACGCTGTTCTATGCCAGCCTGATCCTCCAGATGATCCTGCTGTCGCCCTATTACTTTCTGGCGCCGCGGAAGAAGGCTTTTGCCATCCCGAAGAACTGGGCGCGTTCGAACCACTGGCTGATGGAAAAGGTCGTGGGCACCACCTTCACGGTGGAGGGGCTCGAGAACATCCCGGAGGGCGGCTACATCCTGGCACCCAAGCACCAGTCGCTGTGGGACACCTACGCGCTTCTCCCCTGGCTGGACGATCCGGTCTACATCCTCAAGCGCGAACTCATGTGGATCCCGATCTTCGGCTGGTATGTCGCCCGCCAGAAGATGATCCCGGTCGATCGGGGCGCCCGTGGCAAGGTCATGGTCAAGGTGATGGAGCGGGCCAAGGAAGAAATGGCCGCAGGCCGCCAGCTGATCATCTACCCGGAAGGCACCCGCCGGCCCGCCGGCGCCGAGCCCGCCTACAAGTACGGCATCGCACGGATCTATCGCGACCTCGACGTGCCCGTGGTGCCGGTTGCCATGCATCCGGGCCTGTTCTGGCCGCGCCGCAAGTTCCTGCGCTTCCCCGGTCATTTCAAGGTACGGATCCTGCCGCCGATCGAACCCGGCCTCGATCCCGACGTCTTTTATGAGACCCTGGTGGAAAAGCTGGAAAAGGCGAGCGACGAGCTGCTGATCGAAACGGTCCGCGACAATCCGAAGGTTCCGCTGCCGCCGACCGCGGTGCAACGCCTGAAGAAGCTCAAGGCCCAGACGCCGGCCTGAGGGCTTGCGTCTCCGCTACGCCACGACGTTTTCCAGGCGTTCGATCTCCGCGACCACCTGTTCGAGCCATTGGTCGCGGATTCCCATGTCGCGAAGATGCGCGACCGTGTTGGCGACATAGACCGGATTGGGACCCGACACGCCGGCAGCCTGGTTGACGATCATCGCCGCCTCCTCGACCGATACGGCCCCGCCATACTGATGATGGCCGCGGTCGACCACATAGGTGAGAGCCTGAACCCGGCGCCCGTCATCGAGCCTCACCGGCAGCAAACGCTCCAGATAGACATGGGTCACTAGCTCGCGTTCGCGCAGATATTCGACCGTCTCGTCGCGGTTTTCCGGCGCCACCCTGAAGGCCACGCCGCGGCAGGAACCACCGCGGTCGAGACCGAGCACCAGGCCGGGCTTGTCCTGGGTTCCGCGATGATGCCAGGAGCGGACACAGAGCGAGCGGCGATAGCCGATCATTCGTCCCTGCATGCGCTCCTCGTAGGAAAAGCCCGGATTCCACATGAGCGATCCGTAGCCAAACACCCAAAATTCGTCCATATCGCCGGTCATTCCAGAAATCCGGTATCATTGCCGGATCATCATTTTACGTTTGGAGCGCCTGATGGCAACGTCGCGTGAGGAAAACCGCAGCACCGCCAGTCGCAAGATCACGCGACTCGCCATTGCCGTTGCGCTGGCCATTCTCGTCTATAGCGGCTTGTGGTTTGCCGCGGCAGAGGCGCTGGAAAAGAAACTCGCGGAATTGATCGGCGGCGCCAATCCGGCAGCGATCGAGGCGACATGCGCCGACATGAAGGTGGGGGGCTATCCGTTCCGCATCGGCGTCAGCTGCTCCCAGCTCGCCGTCGACGACCATTTTCACGGCCTGTCGGCCACCTTCGGCGCCCTCCGGTCGGCCGCGCAGATCTATGCGCCGGGCCATGCGTTGTGGGAACTGGACGGCCCCGGCCAGGTGCGCTCGAGCCTCGGTTTCTCGCTGGCCCTGCAATGGACGCAGCTGCGATCCAGTCTGAATGCCGGCCTAGACGGGCTCGACCGGAGCTCGGTCGAGGTCAAGGATCTGCAAGGGCTGCTGACGGCACAGATCGACGGCCAGACGGTGGAAGCCAGAACCCCGCATGCCGAAGCGCATCTGCGCCGCTCCGGCGACGACCTCGATCTCGCCGTGCTGACGCGTGATGCGGTTCTGTCGCTGAAGGAGCAGCCGCCCGTGCTCCCGCCGCTGTCGGCCAGCATCGACATGACGCTGATCGGCAAGGCGAAGTATCTCGACCTTCAAGGCGACCGTGGCGAGGGCCTCTATGGCAGTACCGGCGAAATCCGCAGATTGGTCGCCGATATGGGTGAGGGCCGTGTACTCACCCTGTCCGGCCCGGTATCGGTCGGCAATGACGGCATGATTTCCGGCAAGCTGCATGTGGAGATCGAAGGCATCAAGGCTTGGCAGGAGGCGCTGCGTCAGGGCTTTCCCGACGAAGAGGAGACGATCGACAACGCCTCAAAGGTGCTCGATGCCATGTTTGCCGGCAAGGACAAGGGTGAGGCCGACCTGACGATCGCCAACGGCGTCGTGCTGATCGGCATCATCCCGGTCGCCGTGCTGCCGCCGCTCTGACGGCCCGAACGGGTCAGGCCTTCTTGTCGAGCGAGTGGCGACCGAAGTCCGGTACGTCGACGTCCTGGCCGGCCTCGATGATCGAGCGACGAACGGCGCGCGTGCGGGTGAACAGTTCGAACAGCTTGTCGCCCTCGCCCCAGCGGATCGCCCGCTGCAGATAGGCGAGATCCTCCGAGAAGCGGGCCAGCATTTCGAGGATGGCATCCTTGTTGTGCAGGCACACGTCACGCCACATGGTGGGATCGGAGGCGGCCAGACGGGTGAAGTCGCGGAAACCCGAGGCCGAATACTTGATCACCTCCGACTCCGTCACCGTCTCCAGATCGTCCGCCGTTCCGACGATATTGTAGGCGATGATGTGGGGCAGGTGCGACACGATGGCGAGTACCTTGTCGTGGTGGCCCGGATCCATCTCGTCGATCTTGGAGCCCAGGGCCTCCCAGAAGGCCTTGAGCTTTGCGAGCGCTGCCGCGTCGGTTCCCGGAAGCGGCGTGAAAATGCACCAGCGTCCCTGGAAAAGGCCGGTAAAGCCAGCGTCAGGCCCCGACTTTTCCGTCCCCGCCAGCGGGTGGCCGGGAATGAAATGGACGTTCTCCGGCATGTGCGGCGCCATCTGCGCAATGACGGAGGCCTTGGTGGAGCCGACATCGGTGACGATCGCGCCGGGTTTCAGATGTGGGGCGATCTGGCGGGCGACCGCCTCGGAGGCACCAACCGGCACCGACACGATGACAAGATCGGCCCCTTCGACGGCATCGGCCGCCGACAAAGCATAGGATGTGCCGAGCTGCAGTTCCTCGGCACGCTTCAGCGTTTCTGGGCTGCGGGTCGAAACCACGACTTCCTTTGCCAGGTCGAGTGCCTTGACGTCGCGGGCGATCGACGAGCCGATGAGGCCGATACCGATCAGCGCGATACGATCAAACAGCGGTTCAGCCATCAGCCGCGCCCCATGAACTCGGTGAGCGCGTCGATCACGCCGCGATTGGCCTCTTCACTGCCGATCGTCATGCGCAGCGAATTGGCAAAGCCATAGCCGCGCACCGCGCGCAGGATGAAGCCGCGGCTGGTGAGAAAGTCGTCGGCCTCGGCCGCACGCTTGCCGTCGACATCGGGGAAGTGGATGAGCACGAAATTGGCGACCGAGGGCGTGACCTTGAGGCCGAGCGCGGAGAGCGCCGCCGTGACCTTCTCGACCCAGGTCAGATTGTGCTCGACGGCCATGGCGACGAAGTCCTGGTCGCGCACGGCAGCGGCACCGGCGGCGATCGCCGGCGCGTTCATATTGAACGGACCGCGCACGCGGTTGAGCGCATCGATGATCTCCAGCGGCGCATAGGCCCATCCGACACGGAGCGCCGCAAGGCCGTAGACCTTCGAGAAGGTGCGGGTCATGATGACATTGCGGGCGCCGGAGACGAGCTCGATGCCGGCCTGGTAGTCGTTGCGACGGACATATTCCGCGTAGGCCGCGTCGAGCACGAGGATGACATTGCCCGGCAGGCCGGCATGCAGACGACGGATCTCGCTTGCCGGAACATAGGTGCCGGTCGGATTGCCGGGATTGGCGAGGAAGACGATCTTCGTCCTCTCCGTTACGGCGGCCAGAATCGCATCGACGTCGACCGTGCAGTCCTTTTCCTTGACCACGACCGGGGTCGCGCCCGCGCCCATGATCTGGATCTTGTAGACGAGGAAGCCGTGCTCGGTGATGATGCCCTCATCACCCGGGCCAAGATAGACGTGGCAGAGCAGGCCCAGAAGCTCGTCGGAACCGTTGCCGCACAGGATATTGGCCTTGTTCAGGCCGTGCACCTCGGCAATCGCCTCGCGCAGCGCCGTCGCCTGCCCGTCGGGGTAGATTTCCAGATGGCCGGCGCTCTGCTTGAAGGCATCGATCGCCTTGAGGCTCGGGCCCATCGGCGTCTCGTTCGAGGACAGCTTGAAGACCCGTGCGACGCCCGGGGCATGCTCCTTGCCGGGCACGTAGGCGGCAATGTCGAGGATACCCGGACGCGGGGTGGGCTTCATGGTTTCGCTGCTCATCGAAATGGCTCTCTGTCGTTGAAAATCCGGGCTGGCGCCCGGCAATAGGGGATGAGAGCCATTAGAACGGAAAGGCGGTTTTGTCGAGGGTCGAGAGGGGCCGAGCGGCGCTATGCCTCAAGGCGCAGAGCGGGTCGTCGGCACGCCCTGCGGTGCCAGAACCGGGGCAAAGACGCGTCGGGAGGCGCGCGACGCGACGGGAAGGCCCTGATAGAGCCGCTTCTGCGCCTCGACGACGATGACACCGGAGAAGGCCGGCCAAAGCATGCGCCCCATGCGCTCGAAGCTGCCGCGCAACTTCAGAAGCGCGCGGATCCTCGATGGGGGGAAGAACAGCGCCTCGGCGCTGGCACCGGGGGTGAAGTTGGTCTCGCGCAGCAGTGCCGTCAGCTGGCCGCGCGAATAGGGCCGGCCCGAGCCGAAGGGCGTATGCTCCATGCGCGCCCACACCCCCCGCCGGTTCGGAACGACAATGACGAGACGCCCGCCGGGAGCCAGCACCCGCCAGATCTCCTTCAAGGTCTCGCGGGGATTTTCGGCGAATTCCAGCGAGTGCACCATCAGCACCCGGTCGATGGAGGCGTCCGGCAGCGGCAGCTCTTCATCGAACACCAGTGCGGTCGACGATGGTTCGCCGACCGGCCAGTTTACCGCCCCCTGCCCGGCCGGCATGAAGGCAAAGGTGCGCTCGGTATCGGCACGGAAACGGTCGAGGAAGGGGACGGCATAACCGATGCCGACGAGACGCTCCTGCGGCAGGCGCGCCCACAGCGACGACAGTGCCATGGCGATCGACTGCTCCGCCATGCGGCCCAGCATGGAATGATAGAACTGGCGGAGATCGACGATATCGACATGCATGCCGCCATTGTTAGCAGGCGGCGGATGGACTTCAAGGCGGGAGGCGCTACATTTCGGCGATGCCATCAGAAGGGATGAAGGCCTGATGAAACCCCTCGACCTCGACGTCTTTCCCTGCCGAAGCGACAATTTCGGCGTACTCATCCACTGTCCGGAAACCGGCGTGACTGCCTCGATCGATGCGCCGGAATTCGATGCCATCGTGGCTGCCGCCGAGCGGCGAGGCTGGAAGATCACCCATATCTTCACCACCCATCACCATGGCGACCATGTCGAGGGCAACCTGGCACTGAAGGAAAAATACGGCTGCGAGATCATCGGCCCGCGCGAAGAGGCGGTCGCAATCCCAGGCCTGGACCAGGCGGTCGGCGACGGCGACAGCTTCGATTTCGGTGGGCATACGGTTCGCGTGATCGAGACCCCCGGCCACACGGCAGGCCATGTCTGCTACCACCTGCCGGACGACAAGCTGCTTTTTGCCGCCGACACGCTGTTTGCGCTCGGCTGCGGCCGGCTGTTCGAGCGCCCGGCGGCCGACATGTGGCATTCGCTGCAGAAGCTCGCCGCCCTGCCGGACGAGACCGCCGTCTACTTCGGCCATGAGTACACGCTGTCGAACGCCCGCTTTGCGCTTTCCATCGACCCGGACAACGAGCGGCTGAAGGCACGGGCCGCCGAGATCGAGGAAAGGCGGCAGCGCGGCGAGTATACCATTCCGACGACGCTCGGGCTGGAGAAGGAAACCAATCCCTTCCTGCGCGCCGCAGACCCGGCCATCCGCCGCAACCTGCTGATGGAAGGCTCGAGCGACACGGAAGTCTTTGCCGAAATCCGCAAGCGCAAGGATCATTTCTGATGGATGCTCAAGCCGTGATCGACACGCTCGGCATGCAACCGCATCCCGAAGGCGGCTGGTTCGTCGAGACCTTTCGTGACACAGCAGGCGGCCCGCGGGGCCATTCCACGGCGATCTACTACCTCTTGAAAGCGGGGGAGCGATCCCACTGGCACCGGGTGCGCGACGCCGTCGAGGTCTGGCATTACCATGCCGGAGCGCCGCTGGCGCTCTACAGCGCACCCGATGGCAAGACGGTCGAGACGATCGTGCTCGGCGCCGACCTTTTGCGCGGCGAACGTCCGCAGGCGGTCATTCCGGCCAATGGCTGGCAGGCGGCCGAGAGCCTCGGCGACTACACGCTGGTCGGTTGCACGGTCGCGCCGGGCTTCGACTACGCGCGCTTCGAAATGGCCCCGCCCGGCTGGTCGCCTGAGGCTGGCTAGGATGCGATCGCGACGAGCGACAGTGTGAGCACGAGCTGGGCGGCAAAATAGCTGGCCCAGACATAGATCGAGGCCAGCCCCCGCAACGGATGGCTTTCATCCATCAGGAAGGTATGGATCGCCAGCACGATGTCCGACGACAGGAATAGCGCGGCGCCGGCAAAGACCACGACGGCCGGCACGCTGAGCGAGAGGATCGCCATGGCGACGATCACGCTCGCATAGGCAAGGACGGCCGGGGCGAGCCGGGCCGCCGGCCGCCAAAGCAGGACGACGAGGCCAGCCGCCAGCACCACGAGCAGGGCAGCAGCAGCCAGCCGCATGGGTTCGTCGAGCAGAAAGCCGAGATGGCCGATCATGAGGAACAGCACGGTATAGGCCACATGGGCCAGCAGGAAGGATGCAAGCCCGCCCATGAAATTTCTCTCGCCAGGATAGGCGAGAAAGGCATCGCCGAGCGCACTGAGGAGAAGGGCCAGCACCAGAAGCACCGGCGCATCCATGAGAAACGCATAGAGCGCCAGCAGCAGCACCGGCAGCGTCTTCCAGACGGCGCGACGATGGCTGGGCGGACCCGGCAGGATGACGAAATAGGAAAGACCCGCGATCACCGCGACGCCCAGAATGATTGTCGCGAACACTTCCATCAATGCCGCCTCCCCCCGGATCAGACGTCCGCCTTGGCCTTGGCCGGCCGGCGGATCATCTCCTGTGCGGCAAGGATGGCACCACCGGTGATCAGAACGCAAGCAATCGCGATGCGCAGGGACGGCTCGGCAAAACCGAAGAGCGTCAGGATCAGCGTCGACAGGAGCGGCGCGGCATAGCTTGAGGCGCCGAGAATCTGGATGTCGCCGTTCTTGACGCCGTGATCCCAGGCATAGAAGGCGAGGCCCACCGGAAACAGGCCAAGCCCGACGACGGCCGCCCATTGCGATGCGCTCTCGGGCCAGACGGTGGTTTCAAGGCCGAGATGGCAAAGGGCCGACAGGAGCGAGGTGGCCAGGCAGAAGCCGGTGACGACATCGGTCGAGACGGCTTCGAAACGCCGGGTCAGAAGCGAATAGCCGGACCAGGTGAAGGCGCAGGCAAAGGCCGCAAGATAACCGAAGCCATAGGCCGGATCGAACGCAATACCGTTCTTGGCAACGATCAGCACGGTGCCTGACAGCCCGGCGAGCGCGCCGACCACATGATACCACCGCAGGCGCTCGCCCGGCAGGAGCGCCGAGCCGACGACGATCAGTAGCGGCCAGAGATAGGCGATCAGCCCGGCCTCGACCGCCGGCGCGTTGCGCAGCGCCGTAAAATAGAGAAAATGGTAGCCGAACAGGCCGAGCACGCCCGTCGCCCAGACCTTCACGGGCTGATGCAACTGGCGAATGCGCTCCGGCCGAACCGCAAAGGTGACAATGCCGGGCAGGCTGCCGATGGCAAAGGTGATCGCCGACAGCTGGAAGGGCGGCATCGTTCCGGACGCAGCGGTCATGAGTGCGAGAAACGACCACATCAGAATGGCCGTGAACCCGATTAGCGTCGCCCTGGTCTTCACGTCGTCTCCCCTCGCGGGGATCTGACCCGCGGCCCCTCAGCCGTCGAACTCCACGGCCGACACATAGATCGTTCCCATCTGCGTGGGAACGCGTGCATAGACCGGAGCATATACCTTCCGGGTGGCAGTCTTGGCAAACCAGATTTCCATGCCCTCGACCTTGCGCAGGTATTCGATGTCCTTGCGCCCCTTGCGGAAACCGGACTTCGGGACATAGCGGATCGCGCAGACGATCGCCTCGCTCTCGACGTCGTTGATCTTGTAGCGCTCGCGCCCCTTCGGCGTCAGCACGAGATCCATCCGGCTCTCGCCGTCATAGATCGGCAGCGTACGCGGACAGGCCGCCTCCCCCTCGGGAATGATCAGGCCGCTGATCGGGTCGAGCACAGATTTCAGATCCTCCGGCCCGACGGCGATCCAATTGCTCGGCCGCCGCTTCGGCTCCGGATGCACGACGGTTTCGGTGACATCGCCATTGCGGTAGCGCACGTCATAGGTCTGCTTTTTCTTGCCGCTCTGATAGACGAGCGTGTAACGATCCGCCTGCATGCGATCACCGGAAAGCGTGCCGGTGATGTTGGTCCTGGCGGAGATCTTGGTGATGATGTCGACGATGGCCGAGGAGTTGAAGCTGCCGGTGATCGTATAGCGCGCCTGGTCCATCTCGGTGATGATGTCGACGATGGCCGAGGAGTTGAAGCTGCCGGTGATCGTATAGCGCGCCTGGTCCATCTCGGTGACGAAGGAGGCACGGGCGATCGGAAGGGCGCCGAGCGTGACCTTGTAGTTCGTCCGATAGCGCATGGTCTCAGCCGCCGCAGGCTGAACGGCGAAGGCGAGAAGGGCACAGACAAGACCGAGTAGACGCAAGGACAAACTCCCCGTTACATTTCGTCCCGCCACCGCCGGCGAGTCGCGACGGGTGTCATCCTCGGGTCTGACTATGGCAACAAAATAGCGGGATTCTCCCGCGCCGGCGCGAAAATCCAAGGTTTGGCTTGACGCGCCCGGCCAGTCTGACTATAGAACCGCAACTTTCCAATCAAACGCTGTTGGATCGCCTTGCCGGCATTTGCCCGGAAGCGATGTGGCGGCCAAGAAAAATATAGGTGTATCATGTCCCGCAGTTGCGAATTGACCGGCAAGGGCGTCCAGTCGGGCAACAATGTGAGCCACGCGAACAACAAGACCAAGCGCAAGTTCCTGCCGAACCTGTGCGACGTCACGCTGATCTCGGATGCTCTCGGCCAGCGTTACCGCCTGCGCGTTTCGGCAGCAGCCCTGCGCTCGGTCGAGCATCGCGGCGGCCTCGACGCCTTCCTGCTGAAGGCAGACGAAAACGAACTGTCGATGCGCGCACGTCTGCTGCGTCGCCAGATCGTCAAGAAGACCGCAGAAGCCGCATAAGCGACTTCTTCCCTCTTCGACAAGGAAGCAAGGCTTGAACGGGAAAACCCCGTACAAGCCTTTTCCTTTTCGAGACATCATCGCTCCAACTGGTGGCATCACCCAGGATAAAAAAATGCTGACGATACGTCATATCCTTATCTACAGCCTGCTGATGACGGCCGTCGTGGTCGCATCGAACATTCTCGTGCAGTACCCGCTCTCGGGCGAACTGGCGGGAATCCAGCTCGGCGATCTGCTGACCTACGGTGCCTTCACCTACCCGGTCGCCTTTCTCGTCACCGATCTTACCAACCGCCAGTTCGGACCTCGCACTGCCCGCAAGGTCGTGTTCATCGGCTTCGTCGTCGGCGTGGCGCTGTCCTTCGTCACGTCCTCGCCGCGCATCGCCGTCGCCTCGGGCTCAGCCTATCTGGTCGGCCAGCTGCTCGACATCTCGGTGTTCAACCGCCTGCGCCAGCTCGCCTGGTGGAAGGCGCCGTTGATCGGTTCGATCTTCGGTTCGATCATGGATACGGTCATCTTCTTCTCGCTCGCCTTTGCACCGATCTTCGGCCTGATCGGCCCCAATGACGACTTTGCCATCGAATGGGCGCCGGTGCTGGGCGTTTTCGCCGCCGAGGTGCCGCGCTGGATCTCCTGGGCGATCGGCGACTTCAGCGTGAAGATGCTGGTCGGCGTGGTTATGCTCCTGCCCTATGGCGCACTGATGAGCGTGTTGCGTCCCATGTCGGCGTCCGCGCCGGCGCGCACCACCATCTAATCGTCGAGTCCCGGCTCGCGACTGCGTTTAGTCGACGAGCCGGAACTCCAGCATCAGGCTCCGCTGAAGGATAGAATGGTTGTCGTCGGACACCAGGATGACATGCGTCGACCCGTCGGGCGCCGTCATCACGTCCAAGCCTTCCATATTGTCGATCTCTTCCGACATTCCGGCCTCGAGGATGACTTCGCCGTCGACCACCGCACCCGGCTTCAGGCTGGCGCCGTCGATGCGGCGGATACGCAAGCCCACGCCACTGGCAAAGGTGAAGCGCCGCTCGAGCAGCAGCAGGTCGCCATTCGGCAGAAAGGCGCCGTCAGTCACGTCGAAACCGTCATGTCGCCGCACACCGAAGGCGCCCGCCATAGGTCCGTCGAGGATGCCGGCGAAGAGATTGCCACGGCCATCGACGCTCTTTTCGGCGATCGCGACCAGCCCGCCGTCCAAGGGGCTCGTTTCGGGCGCGATGGCCAATGTCTCCAGCCCGCCATTGCTACGCAGTTCGCTGACCGGGAAGGGCAGCGGCAAGGACATGCGGAAGGGCCGCGCCGTCTCGATCGCAGACAGCGGACGATAGCCCGATACGCGATGACGCTGTTCGTAGCCGACGAGCACGTCCTCACCGCGGATCGCAAGGCTCTCGGCATCGACCAGATATTTGCTCTGGTCGCCGCCTCCGTCGGCATCGAGCATGGAGGCAATCATGACATCTGAGAGGCCTGACAGCCTGCCCTGCCCGTCCCGCATGATCCGTCCGGTCAGCCAGTGGCCGGTGTCGAGCACGCCGAGGAAATGCTGGCCATCGGGCAGGAAGCGGATGGCCGACCATGCGCCGAACAGCGGCTCCGACGAGGAAAGCTCCAACCCGCCGACGAACTCCAGCCGGCCGAAGCGCGTCTCGTCCGTTCCCGGGCGGAACGCCGTGATCGCCGTGGCTTGGACTGATGCCTGCTGGGCGAGCCCGTCATCCGCGCGGATGAAACATGCGGTCAGCGCGGCAAGGAGGACAAGAGGGAGACGGAATCGCAAGAGCTTGCACCTCGTGACAGCTTGGCAGACGAAGCGCCCCTTATGCCATGTCCGCACCACGGGTCAAACGGCATCGCCGGCCCGATAGGGGGCTCTGGTTCGCCGCCTACAGAAACCGCGCCCCCAGTCAGGCACAAGCTCGGCATGTCAGCATGGCGACATTGCCAGACAGGTTTTATCGAGGACCGACGATGATCTCCATTTCCAATGACATTCAGTATTCCAACTCGACGCTACGTTCCGGCCGGACGGGCAGCTCCGGCGGCGAAGGCTTTTCCGACGCGCTGCTATCTTACGGCGGTGGATCGAGCTTCTCGCTGGAAGATGAAAACAGCGTGGCCTACGACACCTCGGTCGACAAGGAAGAGCGCACCCGGCCTAAGGACCTGCTTGCCGAGTTTTCCAAATGGGCACACCTCGACCTCGCCGAAATGATCCGTGCCAAATATCTGGCCGACAATGGCTTGACCGAGGAATCACTGGCAGCCATGGACCCGGAGGCCCGAAAGGCGATCGAAGAAGAGATTGCCGAGCTGATCAAGAATCAGCTGGGCGTGGACAAGGGCGCGACGTCGGCCGAAATCGCCGAGCAGGACGTGACCGACGCCGCCGTCTGACAGCGCCGAGCCTCTCCAGCACTCAGCCGGCGCGGCGCATGCCGCCGCGCTTGCCACCCGTTGCGGCCTGGTCCTCGAAGAGAGCCGCCAACTGCTCGGTCATCGCACCGGCCAGTTCATCGGCATCGACGATGGTAACGGCGCGGCGGTAGTAACGGGTCACGTCGTGACCGATGCCGATGGCCAGAAGCTCGATCGGCGAGCGCGTCTCGATCTGATCGATGACGGCGCGCAGGTGCCGCTCTAGATAATTGCCAGGATTGACCGACAGCGTCGAATCGTCGACCGGCGCGCCGTCGGAAATCATCATCAGGATCTTGCGCTGCTCGGGCCGCGCCATCAGCCGGCCATGGGCCCACATCAGCGCTTCGCCGTCGATGTTCTCCTTCAACAGGCCCTCGCGCATCATCAGGCCAAGATTGCGGCGCGAGCGGCGCCAGGGCGCATCCGCCGACTTGTAGATGATGTGGCGAAGGTCGTTGAGACGGCCCGGCGTCGGCGGCTTGCCGCCAGCGAGCCACTTCTCGCGCGACTGCCCGCCCTTCCAGGCCTTGGTCGTGAACCCGAGGATCTCGACCTTGACGCCGCAACGCTCGAGCGTGCGCGCCAGGATGTCGGCGCAGGTCGCGGCAACCGTGATCGGCCTGCCGCGCATCGAGCCGGAATTGTCGATGACCAGCGTGACGACGGTGTCGCGGAACTTGGTGTCCTTCTCCTTCTTGAAGGAGAGCGGCTGCATCGGATCGATCACCAGACGCGTCAGTCGCGCCGGATCGAGATAACCTTCTTCCAGGTCGAATTCCCAGGAGCGGTTCTGCTGCGCCATCAGGCGACGCTGCATGCGGTTGGCCAGGCGCCCGACGGCACCCTGCAGATGCGCGAGCTGCTTGTCGAGGAAGGCGCGCAGCCGTTCAAGCTCGGCCTCGTCGCAAAGCTCTTCGGCCGTGACGATCTCGTCGAATTCCTGGGTGAAGATCTTGTAGTCGACCTTCTCGTTGAAGTCGTCGAAGGGGCTTGCCGGCCGGCGCATTTCGCCCGGCGTCTCGCTGTCCTCCTCGCCCTCCTCCGTCATGTCGTCGTCGGAGATCTCGGCGCCGTCCATCTCGCCGTCGTCCATCTGCTCCTGGGCAGCTTCGCTCTCCTCGGCGGGGGCCTGCTCGGAGCCGGCCTCCTCCTCGGCGCTTTCCTGCTCTTCCTCGTTGGAGCGCGGCTGATCTTCGTCGGTGGTGCTCTCCTCCTCGCTCTCCTCGGTGTCGTCACCGACATCCTCGGCCATTTCCATGGAGGACAGCATATGGCGGATCACGCGGGCGAACGCCTGCTGGTCGTTGATCGCCGATGGCAGGCTGTCGAGGTCGGCTCCAGCCTTCTCCTCGATGAAGGGACGCCACAGATCGAGCACCCGGCCGGCCGATTCCGGCGGCCTCTGGCCCGTCAGCTTCTCGCGCACCAGCATGGCGACGGCTTCCTGGATGGGCGCGTCCTCCTGGCGATTGATGCCGGAGAAGTTCGCCTTGGCGTATTTCTCGGCATTCATCGCGCTGATGTTGTCGCCCATCCCGCTCATCCGGAGCGAACCGATCGATTCCACCCGCGCCTGTTCGACCGCATCGAACACCATGCGCGCGTCCTGGCCCTGCGGGGCCATGGCGGCATGGATCTTCTGATCATGGCAGGCGAGACGAAGCGCCATGGAATCGCCGAGACCACGGGTGACCGCCAGCTCGTGCGCCGTCGGCTTCTTGGAAAGCTCGGGCAGGCGCACGCGCTCGCCGGCAAGGCCGGGTCGCTCATTGGCGAAGACCACCTCGACATCCGGGCTGCCGGCGACCGCGCGAACGCAGCCGGTGATCGCCCGCCGAAGCGGTTCAACGTCGGGCCCGATCCCGGGCTTAGCTCTCGTATTGTCGCCGCGACCTGCCATTGCGATCGCCCTCTCAGGCACTCAGCACGATGTTGGCAGCACTCTCCTTCAGCTCGACGCCGAAAGCCCGCTGATACTGTTCGGCCACCAGCGTGCGCTCGAGTTCGTCGCACTTGTTGAGGAAGGTGACGCGGAAGGCAAAGGCGACATCGCCGAAGATCTCGGCATTTTCCGCCCAGGTGATGACGGTACGTGGGCTCATGACGGTCGACAGGTCGCCGTTGACGAAGGCCGAGCGGGTGAGGTCGGCCAGGCGCACCATGCGCGAAACGGTGTCGCGGCCCTCGGCGGTCGCACCGAAGCTCTTCACCTTGGCGGTGACGATGTCGACTTCCTTTTCGTGCGGCAGATAGTTCAGCGTGGTCACGATCGACCAGCGGTCCATCTGTGCCTGGTTGATCTGCTGCGTGCCGTGATAAAGGCCGGTCGTGTCGCCGAGACCGACGGTGTTTGCGGTCGCAAACAGACGGAAGGCCGGGTGAGGACGGATGACGCGGCTCTGGTCGAGGAGCGTCAGGCGGCCCGAGCTTTCCAGCACGCGCTGGATGACGAACATGACGTCAGGACGGCCGGCATCGTATTCGTCGAAGACGAGCGCGACATTGTGCTGGTAGGCCCAGGGCAGGATGCCGTCCTTGAATTCGGTGATCTGCTTGCCGTCCTTCAAGACGATCGCGTCCTTGCCGACGAGGTCGATACGGCTCACATGGCTGTCGAGGTTGACGCGCACGCACGGCCAGTTGAGGCGGGCGGCGACTTGCTCGATGTGGGTCGACTTGCCGGTGCCGTGGAAGCCCGAGACCATGACGCGACGATTGTGGGCGAAGCCGGCGAGGATGGCCAGCGTCGTTTCGCGGTCGAACAGATAGTCCGGATCGAGATCGGGCACGTAGGCGTCACCCTTGGAATAGGCGGGGACGCGCAGGTCGGTGTCGATGCCGAAAACCTCACGCACGGACACGGTCGTGTCGGGGAGATTGGAAATATCAAGTTCAATTTTGCTCATCGTCTCTCCACGCCGGGCGCCACCGACCGGCCTTCCAAATATAGCGCGCTGCAGGCACCTTCGATTAACAGAAGCCCGCCTGCTTTAACAATTGATACGCCTGAATGACAGCGCGAAAACGCTCTTCCGAACCCCTGTCTCCGCCATTTGCATCCGGGTGGTGTTTTTTTACAAGCTCCTTGTAGCGGCTCTTGATTTCCTGGGCGCTACAATTCGCCGCAAGGCCGAGCGTATCGAGTGCCTTGGCCTCAAGGCTCTTGAGTTTTCGTGCCTGCGGCTGGCTGCGCGCGCCGCCGCCCTGCTTGACGAAGCCGAACGGGTCCTTGATCCGCGCATGGGAGGCGGCCGATCCGGAGCGCAAGGTGGAATGCAGGGGGCTCGACTTGGCGGCCTTGTTGACGCCGACGGTCCAGGTCGGACGATGGCCGGTGATCGCCTCCTTCTGGTAGCGCGCGATCTCAGTATCCGAAAGCCCGGAGAAGTAGTTGTAACCCTTGTTGTATTCCTTCACGTGCTCGAAGCAGAACAGGAAAAACTGCCCCTCGGCGTTGCGGCCGACGGGTGCGCGATGGACACCGGGCTTGTCGCAGCCGTCCCATTGGCAGGTGGGCGCGGCTTTCTCCGCCTCCGGCTCGCGCCGGCGGCGCGTGCGGATTCGGTCGAAGTATTTTGAATCGAGTTTCATCTCGTAACTATGGTGCCTCCGGCATCCGACAACAAGAATTGACAAATGGGATTGTTCTGGGCTTTGTGAGGCTTTGCCCGGGGCGGCGCAGCGCAAGGATTGCCATGTCTCTCAGCACCAGAATTGAGGCGAAACTGCGCGAGGCGTTCTCGCCCGAGCGTCTTTCCGTCATCGACGAGAGCGCCCAGCACGCCGGCCACCAGCCGGGCTTTGCCGGAGCCGAGGGAACGCATATGCGCGTGCGGATCGTGGCAGACGTTTTCACCGGCATGACGCGCCTTGCCCGCCACCGGGCGATCACCGAGCTCCTGCAGCCGGAGATCGATCAGGGTCTGCATGCCCTGGCAATCGAGCCGGCAGCGCCGGGTGAAGAAACCCGCTGGTAGACACTAGCCCTTCCGCGACAAGGCAACCGGACGCCTGATCTGGGACGACACCCCGGCGACCACCTCATGCGCCGACGGCCATCGACGTGATACCATACGCATCAGGCGTCTTTGGCAGCTTCCTCGGCCGGGCGAATTCGCAGCTTGGTGATACGGTTCTTCTCCCGCTTCATGACGATGAAGCGCTTGCCGTAGAAGGTGAAAGCCTGACGTTCCTCGGGGATCGACTTCGACTCGTGGATGACGAGGCCGGCAATGGTCGTCGCTTCCTCGTCGGGCAGATTCCAATCAAGCGCACGGTTGAGGTCGCGGATCGGCACGGAGCCGTCGACGACGATCGACCCGTCGGCTTCCTGGCGCACGCCCTGGATCTCCAGGTCATGCTCGTCGGAAATGTCGCCGACGATTTCCTCGATGATGTCCTCGAGCGTGACAATCCCCTGTACCTCGCCATATTCGTCGACGACGACGGCAAAATGCACCTTGCGCCGAAGGAAGGCGGCGAGCTGGTCCTTCAGATTGGTGGTGTCCGGCACGAACCACGGTTTCTGCGCGATCTTGACGATGTCGAGATTGCCCGGCTCGACATTGGGTTCGGCAAGCGCACGCAAAAGGTCCTTGGCGTGCACGACGCCGATGATGTTGTCGGTCGACCCGCGCCAGAGCGGCATGCGGGTATAGGGGCTTTCCAGCACCGCCCGTACAGCCACCTCCGGCGGATCGTCGGCATTGACCGCCCGCATCGAGGTGCGGTGGATCATGATGTCGGAGACTTCGAGCTCGCCGAGATCGAGCACGCCGCCCAGACGGTCACGGTCGGCCTTGACCACGGAGCCCTCGCGATGCAGCAGATCGACGGCGCCACGCAATTCCTCATGCGCGGTCAGCATCGGCGCTTCGCGCGACAGAGACAGGCCAAAGACCGCAAGCAACCCACGAACGATGACGTTGACCAGGCTCGACAGCGGACCGACGATGGCGACAAAGAGGCGTACGAAGGGCGCAACGGTCAGCGCGAAGCGATCGGGCGAGGAGATCGCCCAGCTCTTCGGCAGCACTTCCGAGAAAATGACCAGAACAACAGTCATCACCAGCGTGGCGATCGCCACGCCAGAATCGCCGAACAGGCCGAGGAACAGGCTGGTCGTCAGCGACGACGCGAGGATATTGACCAGATTGTTGCCGATCAGCAGCGCGCCAATCAGCCGGTCGCGGCGCTCGATCAGCAAACTGACCACTCCGGCGCGCGTGTCGCCCTGATTGGACAGGCTGTGCATGCGCGCACGAGACGCCGCCGTCAACGCGGTCTCGGAGCCCGAGAAGAAGGCCGATGCCGCGATCAGGCCGACGATCGCCAGGATCAGCGGCCAGTATTCGCCAAGCGCAGACAGCACGCCGTCCATCATTTGACCCCGCGCGTTTCCTCAAGGAAGGCGAAGACCTCGGACGCCGGAACGTCATCGGCAACGAAGGACTGGCCAATGCCGCGGGTGAGGATGAAGGTGAGCTTGCCGCCCTTGACCTTCTTGTCCTGACCGATCGCCTCCATCAGGACATCCGTCGACGGCAGTTCGCCCGGGATCTCGTCCATGCTGGTCGGCAGTCCGACGGCCTTCAAATGCGCCTCGACACGGGCCACGTCCTCGACGCCGATCAGGTTGAGGCGATTGGAAAAGCGATGGGCGAGCACCATGCCGATCGACACGCCTTCGCCATGAACCAGGCGGGTGCTGTCATAGGCGGTTGCGGCTTCCAGCGCGTGACCAAAGGTGTGGCCAAGATTGAGCAGGGCGCGGCGACCGTTCTCGCGCTCGTCGGCAACCACCACATCCGCTTTGGCCTGGCAGCTCGTGGCGATCGCCTCGATGCGGGCGGCCCCACCGGCAAAGACCTCGCGCCAGTTGCGCTCCAGCCAGGCAAAGAAGCCCGGCTTGTCGATCAGGCCATATTTTGCGACCTCGGCATAACCGGCGCGGAATTCGCGTTCGCTCAGCGTATTGAGCACGTCCGTGTCGGCCAGAACGAGATCCGGCTGATTGAAGACACCAACGAGGTTCTTGCCATGGCGGGTATTGATGCCGGTCTTGCCACCGACCGAACTGTCGACCTGCGACAGAAGCGAGGTCGGGATCTGCACGAAGCGAACGCCGCGGCGCACGATCCCGGCGGCAAAGCCGGTTAGGTCGCCGATCACCCCACCGCCGAGCGCGATCACGGCATCGTTGCGCTCGATACGAGCCTCGAGCAGCACGTCGCAGACCTTGGTGAGATAGTCGAAGCTCTTGGTCTTTTCGCCTGGCGGCAGCGACAGCGATACCGCCTCGATCCCGTCCGTCTGCAGGCTGTCCATCAGCGCATCGAGGTAGATGGCGCCGACATTCTCGTCGGTGATGATCGCGGCCTTGCGGCCCTTGATCCGCGTGGAGATCTCGCCGCCGGCCCGTCCGATCAGGCCCGGTCCGATCAGGATGTCATAGGCGCGTTCGCCGAGCGGAACATGAACCAGCCGCTCTTCGCTTTCAGTCTTACTCATCTGTCTTCGTACCCTTGCCGGTATAATCGAGGATGGCGTCCAGCACTTCCCGAACGATCGTCTCCTTGCGTTCGTCCCGCGACTGGATGGTCATGTCGGCGAGCGCATAGATCGGATAGCGCTGGTTCATCAGGTTTTCGAGCGTCTGCTTGGGGTTCTCGGTCTTGAGCAACGGCCGGTGATCGCGCTTGTTGACCCGCTCCCACAGCACCTCGAGATCGGCCTTGAGCCACAGCGAAATGCCACCGCGCTCGATCTGCTTGCGCGTCTTCTCGTTGATGAAGGCGCCGCCGCCGGTCGAGATGACCCGCGGACCGCCGCGCAACAGCCGCTTGATCACCCGCGTTTCGAGCGCGCGAAACTCTTCCTCGCCATAGGCGGCGAACAGCTCGCTGATCGTCATGCGCGAGACCCGCTCGATCTCGTTGTCGGTGTCGATGAAAGGCAGGCCCAGCTGGCTGGCCGTCATCCGGCCGATCGCCGACTTGCCGGCGCCCATCAGACCGACGAAGATGAGATTGCGTCGTCCCAGCGCCAGCCGCGCGCGTTCGCCCAGTGTCGGGGAAACGGGAAATATGGTTTCGTTCATCGGCCTGTTCGCATCCGTTTCCCAACGGTATTGACAAATGCGCGCCGAGCGTCAAGCCATACACTGGAATGAATGCAACGGCTCTGCGCCTTGCAAAGACCGGGCCGCCCGCCCACATGCGGCACAGCCTAAGCCCTCTGGACCCGCCGATGCCGACGCTCTTTCGTTTTCTCTTCTTCTGCGCCACGATCGCCGGCATGGTCTACCTCGCCATGTGGTCACTGGTGGTCTTCGTCGAGCCGCGCGAGCGCGACGTGACCGTGCGCATTCCGTCCGAGCAGGTCAATCCGCCGGAACAGGCGGCCGGCCAGTAACCGGGGAGGATAGTGTGGCCGACCTCAGCCAGGCCCATGTCGAGGCCTTTCTCGAAATGATGAGCGCCGAACGCGGCGCGGCCGCCAACACGCTGTTGTCCTACGAGCGCGATCTCGACGATCTCCATTCCTTCCTCAACCCGCGCCAGGTCAGCCTGGGCGCCGCCGAAAGCCGTGATCTCGCAGCCTATCTCGGCGACCTGTCCCGCCGGGGATTCCAGCCGACGTCACAGGCCCGGCGGCTCTCGACCATGCGGCAGTTCTACAAGTTTCTCTACGCCGAAGGCCTGCGCGCGGATGATCCGACGGCCATCCTCGATTCGCCGAAGAAGGCGCGTCCGCTGCCGAAATTCCTGAGCGTCGAGGAGGTCGGCCGGCTTCTGACGCTTGCAGAGGAGGAGGCGAACCTTGCCGGGCCTGGACAGGCGGGCCGTCTTCGCCTGCTCGCCCTGATCGAGCTGCTCTATGCGACCGGCATGCGCGTGAGCGAGCTGGTCGCCTTGCCGGCCCGCGTTCCCGCCGAAGAGGGGCGTTTCCTTCTTGTCCGCGGCAAGGGCAACAAGGAGCGGCTGGTGCCGCTGTCGCGCGCCGCCATCGCCGCCATGGCCCGCTATGGGGCGATGGTCAAGGCCGAGCGCGGCGACAAGGAGCCGAGCCCGTTCCTCTTTCCCGCCGCCAGCAAGGAGGGGCACCTGCCGAGGCAGGTCTTTGCCCGCGAGCTCAAGGATCTCGCCATCCGCGCCGGCCTGCCGGCCGCGAGCGTCTCGCCGCATGTGCTGCGCCACGCCTTTGCCAGCCATCTGCTGGCCAATGGCGCCGATCTGCGCGTCGTGCAGGAACTGCTTGGCCACAGCGACATTTCAACGACACAAATCTATACGCATGTGCTGGACGAACGCCTGCGGGAACTGGTGCAGACGCATCACCCTCTTGCAAAAAAGGCCAAAAACCTTGATTAGAGCCCTCAACATCGGTGCCAAGCGCCCGAACGGCATAGGGCAAAACGATCGGAACCCGATTTCATGCATAACTATCTCGACTTCGAAAAGCCAATCTCCGACCTCGAAGCTAAGATCCACGAGCTGAAGAAACTCGCGGAAGAGGACGAGAGCATCGACACGTCCGAGGAGATCGGCCGACTGGAAGCCCGCGCCCGCGAAGCGATGGAAGACATCTATTCCAAGCTGAACGCCTGGCAGAAGACGCAGGTCGCGCGCCATCCGCAGCGTCCGCACTTCGTCGACTATGCGTCCGCTCTTTTTACCGAATTCACCCCGCTTGCCGGCGACCGCAAGTTCGCCGAGGACGCGGCGATCCAGGCGGGTCTTGCGCGCTTTCGCGGCCAGCCGGTCGCCGTCATCGGCCAGGAAAAGGGCAATGACACCAAGTCACGTCTGAAGCACAATTTCGGCAGCCCGCGTCCCGAAGGCTATCGCAAGGCGATCCGCGTCATGGAAATGGCCGACCGCTTCGGCCTGCCGGTCATCACGCTGATCGACACCGCCGGCGCCTATCCGGGGATCGGCGCGGAAGAGCGCGGCCAGGCGGAAGCCATCGCCCGCTCCACCGAAATGTGCCTTTCGCTGCGCGTGCCGATCGTCTCCGTCGTGCTCGGCGAAGGCGGCTCCGGCGGCGCGATCGCGATCGCCACGGGCAATCGCGTCTACATGCTCGAACACGCCATCTACTCGGTCATTTCGCCGGAAGGTGCGGCATCCATCCTGTGGCGCGACTCTACGCGTGCCAAGGAGGCCGCCACCAACATGAAGATCACCGCCGAGGATCTGAAGGCGCTGGGCGTCATCGATGGCATCATCCCCGAGCCGGTTGGCGGCGCCCATCGCGACCCGCAGACGGTCATCAACGCCGCCAGCGACGTGATTGCCTCGGCGCTGGCAGATCTGACGCCGCGTGCCGGCGACCAACTTCGCTCCGAACGGCGCCAGAAATTCCTCGCCATCGGCCGCAATCTCTGAGGCGGGCGGCGGCATCGCGTCACAATGCTGCTGTTTTCACCGGCTATGGCGCGCTTCTACCGGTTTGAAACGCGCCTTTGGTTTATGATTTGTGAAGACTGTGATCATAAATTGGAAAGGTGCCGCTTTCTGACGAAAGCAGTTCTGCCCCGTTCGAGATGAGCCTTTCGCGATGCGCCTGAAATCGACCGCCCTCGCACTGATCCTAGCCGCAGCTGGTCTTGCCAGCTGCAACGACACGCTCGACAGCTTCGACCCGGCCTCGGTGTCGAACAAGGTCGAGCACCCGCTGCCATCGAGCATCCTGGCCGAAATGAAGGCCAAGGGCATGGAACGCAATTCGCCGATTGCCATCCGCATCTTCAAGGAAGAGGGCGTGTTGGAAATCTGGAAGGCGAAGACCAACAACCGCTTCGACAAGATCAAGGAATACCAGATCTGCGCCTGGTCGGGCCGGCTGGGTCCGAAGGTCAAGGAAGGCGACCGTCAGGCCCCCGAGGGCTTCTATCCGCTGTCGCCCCATCACCTGAACCCGAATTCCAAATACTATCTGGCGATCAACACCGGATATCCCAATCGCTTCGACCAGGCCAACGGCCGCAACGGCACGAACCTGATGATCCACGGCGCCTGCTCGTCGTCGGGCTGCTATTCGATGACCGATGCGCAGATTCTCGAGATCTATGCCTTTGCCCGTGATGCCTTCAAGGGCGGTCAGCAGACCATCCAGCTCCAGGCCTTTCCCTTCCGCATGACGGCCGAGAACATGGCCCGCCATCGCCACAGCCCACACTATGGCTTCTGGCAGATGCTGAAGGTCGGCTACGACAATTTCGAGGTGACCAAGCGTCCGCCGGACGTCGGCATCTGCGACAAGAAATATGTCTTCAACCAACAGGTCCCGGACGGCAAGAGCCTGAGCCCCGCGGCCGCCTGCCCGGCCATGACCACGCCGCCGGCCCTGCAGATGGCGCTCGCCTCCTACAATGCCAGCTACGACAAGGACTACGCCAAGGCGCTGAAGAAGTTCGAGGGCAAGATCTGGTATGACCCGACCGAGGCCGAGCGCAAGGCAATCGTTGCCGATCAGCGCAAGGGTCACGATCTCGCCTATGCCCCGACCGGCTCGGCGCTGAAGGCCGGCAAGCTTCTGAAGATCGACGAGGTCGCGGACCCGGCCAATCCGGCGCCGGCGACGAGCGCCCCGGCGGCCATCGCCCGGCTTGCGGCCAATCCGGCCAATCCGTCTGCCCCGGCCGCTTCGCAGCCGGCGACCCAAACGGCACCGGCTACGACCTCTGCTGCCCCGGCCGCGGCAACCGCCACCGCTGCCGCACCCGCCGGTCAGGCTGCCAATGTTCCGGTGCCCACGCCCAACCCGCTGGCAGTGCCCGCTCCGGTACAGACCGCCGAAACGGCCAAGAAGCCGTTCTGGAAGTTCTGGCAACAGTAATGGGCGCAACGCTCTATGACCTGAAGGGGCTGAAATGCCCCTTACCGGTCCTCAAGACCCGGCGGCGGCTGACCACCATGCAATCCGGCGAGGAACTGACCATCGAGACGACGGACCCGATGGCGGTGATCGACGTGCCGCATTTCTGCAACGAGGACGGTCACCAGCTTCTCGAGACGACCCGGCTGGACAGCGGCCACCGCTTCCGTATTCGCAAGGGCTGATGGCGCCGCGCGGCACTCACATCTTCAGGCCGGGCACGGCGAGCGGATTGTCCTCGAGCGCGGCCCGATCCGGACGATCGACCTGCGGCCGGCCGGTGAAGGCGTCGAACAGCTCACGCACGTAGGTCTCGTCAAGATCGCGGGTGATCAACACCAGCCGCGTGCGCCGGTCGGACGGGTCCGGCCAGGCCGGCAGGCGGACCGGCGGATGGAAGACGGTCTGCACCCCGTGTAGCACCAGCGGTCGGTCGGGCCGGTCGGTGAGCGCCACCACCGCCTTCATGCGCAGCAGCTTCTCCCCCTGGCTGGAGCGCAGGATGTCGATGAACATCTCAAGTGCCGCTGGATCGATCGGCTGATCGTGCACGATCGAATAGGAGCGGATGCCGTCATCGTGGCGATGGCCGTGATGATGACCGTGGTCATGGTGATCGTGGTCATGGTGATCGTGGTGATGATGCGCGTGCCCATGGTCATGGCCCTCGGCCGCGCACACCGCGCAGCCGACGTCGTGCCCTTGGTCGTGGTTATGATCGTGGTCGTGCGCAGGATGGCCGTGGTGCTCGTGGGCGTCGGCGCGCGCCTCGTCCTTCAGCCAGCGATCGACATCCGGGATCTTGCTCGAGGGATCATAAAGCCCGTTGGCGAGAATGGCGGCGGTGCCGGCCTCAGGCCGATCTCCGTCGCAAAGCTCCGCCCTCGGGTTGAGAATACGAAGACGTTCGACAAGGGCCTCCCGACCGCGCGGATCGGCGAGCGTCACCTTAGTCAGGATCAGCCGGTCGGCGACCGCGACCTGGCGCACCGCTTCCGGATAGGTATCGAGCGTCGACAGGCCATGGACGGCATCGACGACGGTGATAACGCCGTCAAGGTCGAAATGCTGGGCGATGGCCGGGTGCCCCATGACGGACTGCATGACGGGCGCAGGATCGGCGAGGCCGGTCGTCTCGATGACGATGCGCGACAGGGGCTTGATCTTGCCGGTCTGTATGCCGTCGATCAGTTCGGCGAGCGTATCGACCAGTTCGCCGCGCACGGTGCAGCACAGGCAGCCATCGGCAAGCTCGATGACGGAATCGCTCGAAGACTCGACCAGAAGGTGGTCGATGCCGACCTCGCCGAATTCATTGATGATCACCGCCGCGTCGTGCATGGCCGGATCCTTCAGGATCCGGTTGAGAAGCGTCGACTTTCCCGCGCCGAGAAAGCCGGTGACGATGGAGACCGGAATCGGCCGGTTGGCAGCAGACATGGGTTTGCTCGCAGTCAGAACGTGGGGCGGGGCTTCGGGATCGGCACGTTGGCGATCTCGTTGGCGCCGGCGGCTCCGGGCTTGGTGGCGACGGGTTCGCTGCCCGGGATGAGACCGGCAAAGACGGTGCGCGGCGGGCGGCCCATTTCGTGGATATAGGGCGACAGAAGCTTCATCCGGCCAGCCTCGTCGCGGCCTTCGCTGCGCACCTTGCGGGCCTGCGGATTGCACACCTGCGCGCTGATGTCGGTCACCACGTCGCGACCCTCGCCATAGGGTGCGAGGCTGTCGAGCCGGGGGCCGCTGCCGCGCGGCATGGTCAGCGCCCGCTGCAACAGTTCGGCAGAGGCATCGGCGCGGGCGCCCAGGCTGTCGGCACCGAGCACGACGGAGACAACGGTGCGGCCGTTGCGGGTGGCCGAGGAGACCTGGTTGAAGCCCGAGGCGCAGATATAGCCCGTCTTCATGCCGTCGGCACCGTCGAAGCGGCCGATCAGAAGATTGTAGTTGGGGTATTCCTTCTTGCCGGTATTGACGCCCTCGAGCGAGAAGTAGCCGGCATATTCCGGAAACTGCCGGCGAAGAGCAACGGCGAGGACCGCAAGGTCGCGCGCGGTCGTGTACTGTCCCTTGCCAGGAAGCCCGTTGGGATTGACGAAGCGTGAGGACGTCATGCCGAGGCTCTGGGCATCGGCATTCATGCGCGCCACGAAATTGTCGAGCGATCCGCCGACCCGTTCGGCGATCGCGACGGCGACGTCATTGGCCGACTTGACGATCAGGAGCTTCAGCGCGCTGTCGAGCGTCATCTTCGAGCCCGGCTTGTAATACATCTTGCTCGCCGGCTGTGCTGCGGCCTTTTCGCTCATGACGACCACGCTTTCGAGGGAAAGCTCGCCGGCACGGATGGCCTTGAAGGTGGTATAGGCGGTCATCAGCTTGGTGAGAGAGGCCGGATACCATTTGCGAAAGGCCTCGTCATGGCTGATGACCTGACCCGTGTTCACGTCGACGACGAGCTGCGGATTGGCCAGCGCGACGGTCGGCACGCAGGACGCGATCACGCAGGCCAGCGCCGCAAGGCGGTGCGCGATGCGCGTTTTCGACGACCGGGCGGTTTGGTTCGACGACACGATGAAACCTCTTGTCTGCGGATCTGTCTCGCAATGACCCGAAAGTTGACCTATGACTGTAAGCAATGGCAAGACCCATTGAATACGTCAATCTCAAGGCGCACATTCTGCGCCAGCCCTCACGCGACAGCCCTAGAAGACGAGCAGGACAGACCTATGCCCATATTGAACCGCGCCGCCGAACTCCAGGCGGAGGTCAGTGAATGGCGCCGCCATCTCCATGCAAATCCGGAGATTCTTTACGATGTCGAGAACACCGCGGCCTTCGTTGCGGCCAAGCTTGCCGAGTTCGGCGTTGACGAAATCGTAACCGGAATTGGTCGCACCGGTGTCGTCGGTGTGATCAATGGACGCGGCACCAGCACCCGTGCCATCGGGCTTCGGGCCGACATGGATGCGCTGCCGCTCGAAGAGGTGAGCGGCAAGCCCTGGGCCTCGACGATCAAGGGACGCATGCATGCCTGCGGCCATGACGGCCATACCGCCATGCTTTTGGGTGCCGCCCGGCATCTGGCCGAAACCCGCAATTTCAACGGCCGCGTCGTGGTGATCTTCCAGCCCGCGGAAGAAGGCGGCGCCGGCGCTCTCGCCATGGTGCAGGACGGTTTGATGGAGCGTTTCGCCATCGAGGAAGTCTATGGCATGCACAACATGCCCGGACAGCCGGTCGGCACGTTCTCGATCCGCAAGGGCGGCATCATGGCAGCCCCGGACAAGTTCTTCATCACCGTCAAGGGCCGCGGCAGCCACGCGGCGGAACCGCACAAGGCCGTCGATCCGATCGCCATCGGCGCGCAGATCGTGACGAACCTGCAGCAGATCGCCTCACGCAACGCCAACCCGCTGCGCTCGGTGGTGGTCTCGGTCACGCGCTTCCATGCCGGCACCAGCCACAACATCATCCCCGAAGAGGCATCGATCTCCGGCACGGTGCGCAGCCTCGACGAACAGGTTCGCGACATGGCCGAAAGCCGCATCCGCGAGATCGCCCGCGGTCTTGCAGCCGCCAATGGCGGCGATGCCGACGTCATCTACGAGCGGGCCTGCCCGGTGACGGTCAACCACCCGGCGGAAACGGACCACGCTGCGCGGGCCGCAATTGATGTCGCCGGCCGCGAGAAGGTCAACACCGAAGTCGACCCCTCCATGGCCGGCGAAGACTTCGCCTTCATGCTGCAGTCACGCCCGGGCGCCTATATCATGATCGGGCATGGCGACACGCCGGGTCTGCACAATCCGGCCTATGACTTCAACGACGAGATCCTGCCCTATGGAATTTCCTATTGGGTGCGGCTCGCCGAGCAGCGCCTCACCGACTGACCAGCGGCGGATCGCACGACGCCGTTAATGCTCGGGGCGCTTTCACACCTGACACGCCTCGGGAAAAAAGCTTGGCTTCAAGGTCGGCCTTTTGTATGGAGGTCGATGAGTGGTCCCGTAGCTCAGCAGGATAGAGCACCAGATTCCTAATCTGGGGGTCGCGCGTTCGAATCGCGCCGGGATCACCATTCTCGCGGGTCCGGTCCCGCTGAAGCCTCACGAATGCCTTGTTGAAGACCGGCGCCGCGCATCCAGGGCGCGCTGCAACGCCTCCGCCCGCAGTCGCATGGCCGACGGAACCGACATGGCTCCCAGCTCTGTCAGAAGGCGTTCGAGCTTGGCACGAAGGATGTCGTCACGCGACCTGCGCCCCGGTTTTCCACGCCTTGTCTCGTCTGTCGTCATCCGGTCCTCCCTTGGTCCAAGTCGGCAGCCATGCGCCGCCTCCCGCTCTCGTTTGGCTTTCGCGCAAACGGAACTACGCCCGCCTTCACCGAACGGATTGATGGCGCAGACAAACAACAGGACCGCGGCCGAAGGAGGCGTTCGGTTCTCCAACACCGACATCCAGCAGAAGTTCCTTTGCCGCGTCGGCGGTGGCGACCGTCGCCGGAACCAACCCCTCGTCCTGGCGTTATCGGCACAGTCCCACGATACCCTTGCGGAGGATGGTTTCTTGACCAGAAGCGCCGACCAAGCCAGAGGATCGGAAATCGTAAGCCTCATCCCTGCCCTCCGCGCCTTTGCCCGCACCTTCTGCTCCCGTTCCGAGGACGCCGATGATCTGGTGCAAGAGACCCTCATCAAGGCTCTCGACAACATCGACCACATCGAGGCGGGCACCCGCCTCAAATCCTGGATGTTCACCATCATGCGCAACACCTTCTACACCCGGCATAAGAGGGCGGCGCGCGAAAGGGTCGGACTGCCGGAGGATCTGGCCGAACAGCTGGCGATAGAAGCGGATCAGGACTGGAGCGTGCAAGCCGAAGAGGTCAGGCGCGCGCTCAACCGCCTGCCGCAACACCACCAGGAAATCCTCATTCTGATCGTCATGCTGGGAGAGCGTTACGAGGATGCGGCAGCGATCTGCGACTGCAAGATCGGCACGGTCAAGAGCCGGCTCAATCGCGCCCGACGACAATTGCGTATCGAGCTCGGGGACATGGCTGACGAAGCCGGAGCGCGCGATTGAGGTCCCCCATGGATGCTTCTCCGGCGAAAACCGGCGCCGCGGACGTCAAGCTTCTGCGCCGCATCGGGCTGGTCTATGTCAGCGATACCGAACCCGGCATCCGCCGCGAACGCCGCGGCCGCGGCTTCTGTTACCGCCTGCCCGGCGGCGCGCTGGTCAAGGACGCAGCCACCCTCGCTCGCATCCGGGCCCTGGGACTGCCGCCAGCCTATCAGGACGTCTGGATCTGCCAGAAGGAAAACGGCCACCTGCAAGCGACCGGCCTCGATGCGCGGGGACGCAAGCAATATCGCTATCATGACGGCTGGCAGGAGTGGCGAAGCCAACAGAAGTTTGGCGAGCTTTCGGCCTTTGCCGCCGTCCTCCCGCGGATCCGTCGACGGGTGGCCGCCGATCTCGATCGAAGCCAGGACGATGCCGTCTTCCTGCTGGCAAGCCTTGTCGCCCTCCTCGACGAAACCCACCTGCGCGTCGGCAATCGCGCCTATACCCGCGACAATGGCAGCTATGGCGCGACCACGCTCCTGAAACGGCATCTCTCCTTTGGCGCTGACGGCATCCGCCTGAGTTTCATCGCCAAGGGCGGCAAGCGGGTCCGCCGACAGCTGCGCCATCCCAGGCTCCAGAAGATCCTCGAAGTCATTGCCGACCTGCCCGGACGTGACCTGTTTTCCTGGCGGGACGCCGAGGGAGAGATGCGCCGCATCGACTCGGGCCGCCTCAACGCCTATCTGAGCGAAATTGCCGGTTGCCCGATCTCCGCCAAGACTTTTCGAACCTGGGGTGGCAGTGTGGCAGCCTTCGCCCTGGCGGCGCAGGAATTGCGCCGCGGAGAGACCCCGAGCATCAAGGCGATGTGTGCGACGACCGCTGAGGCGCTGCACAATACTCCGGCGATTTGTCGAAGTAGCTATGTCCACCCGGCCATTCTCGATCTGGCCACGGAAGAGGACAGGCGCGCGCTCGTGCGCCGCCTTCTCTCGCAAAAGACCGGCCGCGCCGGCCTCAAGGCCAACGAGGCAAGGCTGCAGGCCTATCTTGAGCAGGTTTGACCGACGGGCGAAGACGCGCGCTTGTTGAGCGCATGTCCAGAACAGGCAGTTGCGGATGCGGTCGCGCGGCAGGCAAAGTGTGAAGACGCGACAGGGGAGCCGAAGCTCCCCTGATAGACGCCGAGACGGCGTCGCCTCCTCCAGCGGAGGCCGCTGCCGGGCTGGGCAATGAAGCCGGCCCGGCGGGATTTGCCAAGATCAGGCGGCCTTGGCGGACTTGGCCGACTTCGCTTCGGTCGCGGCGGTGTTGACCGCGGTTTCGGCGAGCTTCGAGAGATCGCTGTCGGTCTTGGTTTCCTCAGCCAGCGTCTCTTCGAGCAGCTTCACGGCATCCTTGTAGCCGAGTTCCCTGGCCCAGGCGCACAGCGTGCCGTAGCGGCTGATCTCGTAGTGTTCGACAGCCTGGGCGGCGGCGAGCAGGCCGGCATCCAGCGCCGGAGCGCCCTTGAATTCTTCCATGATCTCCTCGCCTTCCTCGACAATGCCGTCGATGGCCGGGCAAGTTTTGGCGCGCGGGCGCTTGCCGATGATCTCGAACACCTGCTGCAGGCGCTCGATCTGGCCTTCGGTCTCGTCCTTGTGCTTTTCGAATGCCGCCTTCAGCTTGGAATCCTGGGCGCCGCGGGCCATCTTCGGCAGGGTCTTCAGGATCTTGCGCTCGGCATAGTAGATGTCCTTGAGCGTCTCGTAGAACAGGTCGTCGAGAGTCTTCTGTGCCATTGGGATGTCTCCTCGTTGGAAGGGAAATTCACACCCTCTCAACACGACTCACCGCCTCTTTGTTCCGGGCGAGCCGGTGATTCAGGCAACAACCGAGGATTAATCTGGAGTGATCACCTGCCCGCTTCCGAAGCCGGCACCCGCAGCGCCCGAAGGGCGTTCAGAATGACGGCGACATCAATCAGTTCCTGCAGCAGCGCGCCCTGGACCGGCGGTAGATAGCCGAACGCGGCGGCGATCATGGCAAGGAGAGAGAGCGAGAGCCCAGCAAACACACTCTGCAGCGCGATGCGCCGGGTCCGCTTTGCCACCAGCAGCGCGGAGGGCAGACGGGCGAGATGATCAACGAGAAGGACCACGTCGGCGGATTGCGACGAAGCCGCCGCTCCCCGCGCGCCCATGGCCACGCCGACATCGGCGGCGGCAAGCGCAGGCGCGTCGTTGACGCCGTCACCGATCATCATCACCGGCGCCTTTTCATGTTCGGCCACCACCACCGCGACCTTCTCGGCCGGCAGAAGATTGCCGATTGCCTCGTCCACGCCCAGCGCACGACCGGCCGTTGCGACGACGTCGGCGTGGTCGCCGGAGGCCAGAACGAACCGGCTGACGCCGGCGGCGCGGAAGGCCGCAATCGTGGCATGCGCATCTTCCCGGATCTGGTCGGAGAGAAGGATGATGCCGGCGACCGTCCCGTCCACGCCGACGGCAACGACAGCCGTCCCCGGCGGCAGGTCGCGCCCCAGCGCATAGGGATTGCCGGAGGAACACTTGCCGCGCACAAAGTCGCTGCCTCCCACCACCACATGGCGACCGTCGATCCGGCCTTCGACGCCTGAGCCGGGCGTCTCGACAATCTCTGTCGGCGAAAAGAGCGCCATGCCTCGCTCGCGAGCCGAGCGCACGAGGGCCTCGGCGCTGACATGGTTTGAGCCCTGATCGAGAGAAGCGGCAAGCCGCAGCAGGTCTTCGGGATCGATGCCATCGACGGTGCGGATCTCGACCACGCCGGCCTTGCCGCTGGTCATGGTGCCGGTCTTGTCGAGTACGGCGGTGCGGATGCGGGCGAGCCGTTCCAGCGCGCCGCCGCTTTTGACAAGAACGCCGAGGGCGGCGGCCCGCGACATGCCGGATATGATCGCAACCGGCACGGCCAGGATCAACGGACAGGGCGTTGCGACCACCAGCACGGCCAGCGCTCGCAACGGGTCGCCACTTACCCCCCAGGCGGCCCCGGCGATGAGGACCGTCAGGGCCAGGAACCAAAGCGCATAGCGGTCGGCCAGCCGCACCATGGGGGCCTTGCTTTCCTGGGCCTCTTCGACCAGCCGCACGATCCCGGCATAAGTACTGTCGGCGGCAGCGCGCACCACGTCGAGGTCGAAGACGGCACCGATCGAGGTGCCGCCGCTCGGCACATCGTCGCCGGCGAAGAAGCGGACCGGCATGGCCTCGCCCGTCAGCGCCGACATGTCGATATGCGCCTCGCCGGCCGCGACACGCCCGTCGACCGGGACCACCTCGCCGCGTCGCACGAGGATCCGATCGCCGGGAAGAAGGGTCTCGATTGCGACCTCTTCCAGTCCTTCGCGGGCGTAACGCATGGCCGTTCGCGCCGTGCGACCGAGCAGCGCGGTCATCTCGCGGCGTGCACGTCCCTCGGCGAAATTCTCCAATTGCTGTCCGCCGGCATACATCAAGGCGACGATATTGCCCGCGAGCGGCTCGCCGAAGGCCAGCGCCGCGCTCATGGAAAGCCCAGCGATCACGTCGAGGCCGAAGCGTCCGCGGCTGAGCGAGACGACGATCTCCGCCGCAAGTGCGGCAAGGACCAGCGCCGTGCCGGCCGACCACAGCCACCCGGCCCAATCGGCCTGGGTCGCGAAGAACGCAACGCCGCCGGCAGCCAGCGTCGAGAGCGCCGCAAGCGCCAGCAGGGGCTGACCGAAGCGCCGAAGATTCAACACCAATGCCTGCACGAAGACCTCCGAACTAAGGACACCCGACAGCGGCAACCCGGGACAGGAAGCTTGCCGCCTTCAGCAATCCCTTGTAGACGCATCTGCGATTGAAGCAATCTTGCGGACAGCTCCCATGACCCTCCAGACACAACCGCCGCGTCGCCTGACGATCCTCGGCTCGACCGGCTCGATTGGCGTCAACACGCTGGACGTGGTCAACCAGCTGGGCGGCCGCGAGGCCTTCGAGATCGGCGCGCTGACGGGCAATGGCAATATCGAGCTTCTGGCCGAGCAGGCCCGCGCGATGGGCGCGAAGTTGGCGGTCACGGCCGACGAGAGCCAGTACATGACGCTGAAGGATGCGCTGGCCGGAAGCGGCGTCAGCGTTGCCGCCGGACGCTCCGGCCTCGATGAAGCGGCGAGCCTCGACGCCGACTGGGTCATGGCGGCAATCGTCGGAACGGCGGGCCTCGGCCCCACGCTTAAGGCGGCAGCGCGCGGCGCCGATATCGCGCTTGCCAACAAGGAGTGCCTGGTGTCCGCCGGGGCTCTGTTCGTTGAAGCTGTCAAGGCCGGCGGCGGACGCCTGATCCCGGTCGACAGCGAGCACAGCGCGATTTTCCAGTGCCTCGACAACAGCCAGCGCCCGGCACTGGAAAGGATCATCCTCACCGCTTCGGGCGGCCCCTTCCGGACGTTTACCCGCGAGCAGATGGCGGGTGTCACCGTAGCGACGGCCAGAACCCATCCCAATTGGTCGATGGGCCTGAAGATCTCCGTCGGCAGCGCCTCGATGTTCAACAAGGCGCTCGAAATGGTCGAGGCCAAGCATCTCTTCGACGTCTACCCCGAGCAGATCGAGGTGATCGTCCATCCGCAATCGATCATCCATTCCATGGTCGGCTACAGTGACGGATCGGTGATCGCGCAGCTCGGCGCGCCCGACATGCGCACGGCGATCGGCTATGCATTGACCTTTCCCAGCCGCCCCGCGCTCAATGTCGAGCGGCTGGACTTCGCCAAGCTCGCCCGCCTCGATTTCGAGGCACCGGACGAGGCCCGCTTCCCGGCGATCCGGCTCGCCCGCACGGCGCTCACCCGCGGCGGCCTGCAGGCAGCGATCATGAATGCGGCGGAAGAGACCGCCTTCGACGCCTTTGTCGCGGAGAAGATCGGCTTCCTCGACATGGCCGACATCGTCGAAGCGACCATGGACCGGCTGATCGATTGCGGCGAAGCGGCAAACATTGCGGACGTGTCCGCCGCCGATGGCGAGGCACGCAAGGTGGCGGCCGACATCATCGCCACGCATGAAAAAACCGCCTGACCAGCAGGCGGTTCATTCAAGCATTCAATGATTGCCAGGCTTTCCGCCTCAGGCGACGGCGCGGGCAAGCGCGCAACGCGACCACAGCTGGTGGAGCGCGCCGACGAGATGATCCATGTCCGCATCCGAATGCAGCGGCGTCGGCGTGATGCGCAGGCGCTCGGTCTTCTTCGGGACCGTCGGATAGTTGATCGGCTGAACATAGATGCCGTAATTGTCGAGCAGCAGGTCGGAGATCCACTTGCACTTGGCCGCATCGCCGACCATGACCGGCACGATGTGGCTCGGATTCGGCATGTGCGGAATGCCGCGGGCATCCAGCAGCGAGCGCAGACGGCGCACGCGCTCCTGATGGGCGAAGCGCTCGAGCTGGCTGGCCTTCAGGTGACGGATCGAGGCGACGGCACCGGCGGCGAGCGCCGGCGGCAGAGCGGTGGTGAAGATGAAGCCGGACGCGAACGAACGGATGAAGTCACAGAGCGCGGTCGAGCCGGTGATGTAACCGCCCATCACGCCGAAGGCTTTGCCGAGCGTGCCCTCGATCACCGTCAGGCGGTCCATCAGACCCTCGCGTTCGGCAATGCCGCCACCGTGGGCGCCGTACATGCCCACCGCATGCACTTCGTCGAGATAGGTCATCGCGCCGTACTTGTCGGCCAGATCACAGATTTCCTTGATCGGAGCAATGTCGCCATCCATCGAATAGACCGATTCAAAGGCGATCAGCTTCGGCGCCTTGGGATCGGCGGCGGCCAGCTTGGCCTCCAGGTCCTTCACGTCATTGTGCTTCCAAATGACGCGTTCGCACTTCGAATAGCGGATGCCCTCGATCATTGAGGCGTGGTTAAGCGCATCGGAGAAGATGATAAGGCCGGGGATCTTCTGGCCGAGCGTGCCGAGCGCGGCCCAGTTGGAGATATAACCGGAGGTGAAGATCAGCGCCGATTCCTTGCCGTGCAGATCGGCAAGCTCGCGCTCGAGCAGCACGTGGTAGTGGTTGGTGCCGGAAATGTTGCGGGTGCCGCCGGCACCGGCGCCACAGTTGTCGATCGCGGCTTTCATCGCCTCGATCACGTCCGCATTCTGGCCCATGCCGAGATAGTCGTTAGAACACCAGACGGTGACGTCCTGCTGTCCGTTTTCCGTGTAGCGCGTGGCGCGGGGGAAATTGCCCCTCTGTCGCTCAAGATCGGCAAATACCCGATAGCGTCCTTCTTCGTGAAGACTCTCCAGCTCGCCCTTGAAAAACGCCTCGAAATTCATTTCCCGACTCCAGTCTGTTCAGCCCTTTTTGGGATCCAACGCCTAACCGGTCAACCCCAGCACTGTAAATTCATTCTAAACTGCGACAAATGGCGCAATTCCTGAATCATTCCAGCAGATTGCTAGCCGATCGGCGGTGGTGGAAACTTGATCTGCGTCAAGCTCAAGAAAAAAGGGCGACTGACGCCGCCCCTTTCCGAAGACCCGGAACTGGCCTCTTTCAGGACGCCGAAACCGCACGTTTTGCCATGACCTTCACGAGGTTGGCGCGGTATTCGGCGGTTGCGTGCAGATCCGACATGAGGTCGGTCGGATCCACGGACACGGCCGAGAGCGCTTCGGCCGACCAGTTGCCGGCCAGCGCCGCTTCCAGTCCTTCGTGCCGGAAGACGCCGTTGGAGCCCGCCCCGGTGACCGCGACGCGAACCCCGGCCGGCCCCTTGCTGACGAAGACCCCGGTCAGGGCGAACCGTGAGGCCGGATTGGCGAACTTGGCATAGCCGGCGCGTTCCGGAGCGGTGAACCGCACCGCAGTGATGATCTCATCCTCTTCCAGCGCAGTCTCGAACAGGCCGACAAAGAAGTCGTCCGCCACAATCTCGCGCCGGTCGGTCACAACGGTGGCGCCAAGCCCGAGCACGGCGGCCGGATAGTCGGCAGCCGGGTCGTCATTGGCGATCGAACCGCCGATCGTGCCGAGATGGCGGACATGCGGATCGCCGATCAGGGAGGCGAGATGGCAGATTGCGGGACACACGGAGCGGATGAGCCCCGAGCCTGCCACCTCGGCATGGGTCACACCGGCACCGATGGTCACCGTGCGGCCATCGACCGAAATGCCCTTGAGCGCCGGAATGTGTCTCAGGTCGATGAGATCCGAGGGCTGCGCCAGACGCTGCTTCAAGGTGGCGACCAGGGTCTGGCCGCCGCTCACGAACTTGCCGTCGGATGCGCCCGACAACAACTTGCCCGCCTCTTCCACGGAGGACGCACGATGATAGCTGGTTGAATAGAGAAACATGGGTCGTCCTCCTTCACTCGGCCGCCTGCAATGCCGACCAGACGGCAAGCGGGGTCGCAGGCATGTTGAGATTGTTGGTGCCGATGGCATCGGTGATGGCATTGATCAGCGCCGGCGGAGAGCCGATGGCGCCGGCTTCGCCGCACCCCTTGATGCCGAGCGGATTTCCCGGGCAAGGTGTGTTCTGGTGCGACAGGCTGAAGGACGGCAGGTCGTCGGCCCGCGGCATGGCGTAATCCATGTAGCTGGCGGTCAGCAGCTGGCCGGTTGTCGCGTCGTAGCGAACCCCTTCCAGCATGGCCTGGCCGACCCCTTGCGCGATGCCGCCATGCACCTGGCCCTCGACGATCATCGGATTGATGATGTTGCCGAAGTCGTCGGCGGCAACGAACTGGACGATCGAGGTCTTGCCCGTCTCCGGATCGACCTCGACCTCGCAGATGTAGCAGCCGGCAGGGAAGGTGAAGTTGGACGGGTCATAGAACGCACCCTCCTTCAGCCCCGGCTCCATACCGCCCGGCAGGTTGTGGGCGGTATAGGCGGCGAGCGCCACCTGGAACCACGGCACCGCCTTGTCGGTCCCGGCGACCTTGAGTTCGCCGTTCTCGATGACGATGTCGCTCTCGTCCGCTTCCATGAGATGGGCGGCGATCTTCTTGGCCTTGGCCTCGACCTTGTCGAGCGCCTTGACGATCGCCGACATGCCGACGGCGCCGGAACGCGAGCCGTAAGTGCCCATGCCCATCTGCACCTTGTCGGTATCGCCGTGGACGATCGAGACATTCTCGATCGGCACGCCAAGACGCTCGCAGACCAGCTGGGCAAAGGTCGTCTCATGGCCCTGGCCATGGCTGTGCGAGCCGGTGAGCACTTCGACGGTGCCGACCGCGTTCACCCGCACTTCCGCCGATTCCCAGAGACCGACGCCCGCGCCGAGCGAACCGACGGCGGCCGAAGGCGCAATGCCGCAGGCCTCGATGTAGCAGCTCATGCCGATGCCGCGTTTCATGCCGCGGGACGCGGCCTCGGCCTTGCGGGCGGGGAAACCGTTCCAGTCGGCAGCCGCCATCGCCGCCTCCAGCGAGGCTTCGTAATTGCCGGCGTCGTAATTCATGATGACCGGCGTCTGGTAGGGGAAGGAGCGGATGAAGTTCTGCCGGCGCAGTTCCGCCGGCGAAACACCGAGCTCACGCGCCGCCGTCTCCATGGTGCGCTCGAGAAGATAGGTCGCCTCCGGTCGCCCCGCCCCGCGATAGGCATCGACCGGCACCGTATTGGTGTAGACCGTGCGGACATTGCAGTGGATCGCCGGGATGGCGTACTGCCCCGACAGCAGCGTGGCGTAGAGATAGGTCGGAACCGAAGAGGAAAACAGCGACATATAGGCGCCGAGATTGGCGACCGTGTCGACCTTCAGACCGATGACATTGTTGTCCTTGTCGAAGGCCATCTTGACCTTGGAAACATGGTCGCGGCCATGGGCGTCGGTGAGGAAGGCCTCGGTGCGGTCGGACGTCCATTTGACCGGAACGCCGGTCTTCTTCGACGCCCAGAGACAGACGATCTCTTCCGGATAGATGTAGATCTTCGAGCCGAAACCGCCGCCGACATCGGGGGCGATGACGCGCAGCTTGTTTTCCGGCGCGACATTGTAGAAGGCGCTCATCACCAGACGGGCGACATGCGGGTTCTGGGAGGTCGTATAGCAGGTATAATGATCTTCGGCGGTGTCGTAGATGCCGAGCGTGGCGCGCGGCTCCATCGGATTGGGCGAGAGCCGATTGTTGTGGATCTCGATCTCCGTCACATGGGCAGCCGAGGCGATCGCCCGGTCCGCGGCGGCGGCATCGCCGATTTCCCAATCAAAGATCAGATTGCCCGGCGCTTCCGGATGAAGCTGCGGCGCTCCCGGTTCGAGTGCCGCCAGCGCCTCGGTCACCACCGGCAGCTCCTCGTAATCGACGACGACGGCCTCGGCCGCATCGCAGGCTTCGCCATAGCTGTCGGCCACGACGATCGCGACCGCGTCGCCGACATAGCGCACGGTCTCATGCGCGAGCGGCCGCCAGGCGCCCATCTTCATCGGCGTGCCATCCTTGGAATGGATCATCCAGCCGCAGATCAGGTTGCCGATGCCATCCGCCAGCAATTGCTGGCCGTCGAGCACGTCGATCACACCCGGCATGGCCTTGGCCGCCGTCGCATCCACGCCGCGAATACGGGCATGGGCATAGGGAGACCGCACGAAACAGGCATATTTCATTCCCGGAACGACCATGTCGTCCGTGTACCGGCCCTTGCCGGTGAGGAAGCGCTTGTCTTCCTTGCGCGTGACGCGCGCTCCGATTCCTTCAACACCCATAGTCTTCTCCTCCAGAGAACAGGGATAGTGGGCAAATGGCACCGCTCTTTGAGAAGCAGGAAACCTTCGGGCACGACACCCGTCCGAAGGCCGCTTCCCCGGGATGCCTTATTCGGCGGCCTCGCGCCCGCCATGCATCTCGGCATTGGCGGACAGAACGGCCTTGACGATGTTGTGATAGCCGGTGCAGCGACAGATATTGCCCTCCAGCTCATGGCGCACCGTCGCTTCGTCGAGACTGCCGCCGTGGCGATTGATCATGTCGACCGCCGTCATGACCATTCCCGGCGTGCAGAAGCCGCACTGCAACCCGTGATGTTCCTTGAAAGCCGCCTGGACGGGATGCAACTCGCCATTGCTCGCCAGACCTTCGATCGTGGTGATCGACGAACCGGCAGCCTGGACCGCCAGGATCGAACAGCTCTTGACCGACTTGCCGTCCATATGAACCACACAGGTGCCACACTGGGTGGTGTCGCAGCCGACATGGGTTCCGGTCAGGCCAAGTTTCTCGCGAATGAAATGGACAAGCAGAGTGCGGTCTTCACACTCACCGCTCACCGAACGGCCATTCACCGTCAGCGTTACTTTTGCCATATTGTTCCTCCTCGTGTCTCTCCCGGACACAAGCACTATCATTTGTCTTTTTCCCCGGCCGATCAACAGGAACCGCACCGCAAAATAGAAATTTTATATTTCGCGTCGCAGCATAAATCGGCCGAATACTGAGGCCTTCCGGACGCTATTTAGTGGACACAGGCATTCGACTTTCTATTTCGTGGACATTCCCGAATTGCCGGCTATTCTGGAGCTGACCGCCGAGAGAGAGGCCAGCAGGCGCCGAGGCGGAGACAGACAGTACCGGCCCGGCCGGACGCGTAAACAGTGGAGAAAAATCATGAAGAAGGCTCTTGTGCTCGCTCTGATCGGCTTGTCAGTCGCAGGCTGCACCCAGACCGAAAAGGGCGCCGCCATCGGCGCGGCTTCGGGCGCGATCATCGGTGGCGCGATCACCGGCGACGTCCGCGGCGCGGCTGTCGGCGCAGCCATTGGTGGCGTATCCGGCGCTGTCATCGGCAATGTCGCCGACCAGCCCGGCCAGTGCTACTATCGTGACCGCTATGGTCGCCGTTACGTCGACGATTGCCCGCGCGGCTACTAATTCAAGCAAAAGTGGAGGCCCCGGCACCCCGCCGGGGCCTTTCTTCCGAACAATTTTCCAAAGAATATATCCCGTTCGGCGATTTTGCGATTAAGCTCTGGGTGCTTGCGGAAACGCGGCAACCCCGAAAAGACCGCTACGAGCTCATTTGCGCATGCCGAGTAAACCGCAATCACCGAAGAGAAGTCTCGCGTTTCGGAAGACCGGCACCGCTCTCGGGCTGGGCTTGGGCCTTGCGTTTGCGCCACTGCTGGCCGGGGAGGCTTATGCCTTCAAGATCTTCGGCATCACGCTGTTTGGCGAGGATGAGGCGGTCAATGATGTCATTGATCCCGTCCGCTACAGCATCATGCTCGAAACCGACGGCGCCGACAGCGAACTTGCCGCGGCCTTGGAGCGCGCCTCCCTGCTGGTTCAGGGCGAGGAAGCGCCCGTGTCCGGCGACCTCGGCCTCGTCATCAAGGCACGCGACGACCGCGATCGCCTGGTGGCCACGCTCTATGAAAATGCCCGCTACGGCGGCGTCGTGACGGTGACGATCGACGGTCGCGACATTGATGACCTGCCGCCCATTCCCGATTTCAACCGTTCCGGTCCGATCCCCGTCACCGTGACGGTGGAGCCCGGCCCAGTCTTCACCCTTGGCCAGGTCTCGCTGCAGGGCGACGCTGCAGCGCTCGACCCCGCCGCCTACGATCTTGCTCCGGGAGAGCCCGCCGGATCGCTGGTCATCCTCAAGGCCGGGGAGAAGATGGTCGACGACCTCAAGGCCGGCGGGCGGCCGCTGGCTGCGCTCGCGCGCCGCGAGGTCGTGGCCGACCATAAAAATCGCACAGTCGATGTCACGCTGGCCGTCGAAGCAGGGCCGGTGGCACCGATCGGCGAAGTGACCGTCAAGGGCGCCCGCACCGTCGACCCCGCCTTCATTGCGCGTTATGCCCGCCTCCGCCAGGGCCAGTCCTATTCGCCGGAACAATTGCGCAAGGCTGCCGAGCGCCTGCGCGCCCTCGGCGTGTTCTCCAGCGTGACGATCAACGAGGCCCAGGAGCTGGCCGCCGACGGCTCGTTGCCGCTCGGCATCGTCGTGGCCGAAGGCAAGCATCGCTATTTCGGCGTCGGCGCCAGTTTCTCGTCGATCGACGGACTGGGTGTCGAGGGATACTGGGGCCACCGCAATCTCTTCGGTCAGGCAGAATCGCTAAGGCTGGAAGGCAAGGTGAGCGGGCTCGGCGAATGGAGCGGCATCGAGGACCTCGATTACAGCGCCGGCATCACCTTCATCAAGCCGGGCGCCTTCTTTCCATCGGCCACGCTGGAAGCAAGCATCAAGGGCGCGACCCTTACGACCGAGTCCTATGACGCCGCCTCGGTCCTCGGCAAGGTCGCCTTCGCCTATGACATCACCGATTATGACAAGGTCTCGGCCGGGGTCTCGCTGGGCTATGACGACATCGACGATGCGTTCGGCAACAACACCTATCTGACCTTCGGGGTGCCCTTGGGCTACACCCGCGACACGCGCGACAACAAGCTCAATCCCACCGAGGGCTTCAACGCCACGCTGAGCGCGATCCCGAGCTACGAGATTTCCGGAGAAACCTTCTTCTCGTCTTTCGAAGGCTCGGTTTCCGGCTATTACAGTCTCGGCGCGGAGGATCGCATCGTGCTGGCGGCCAAACTGTCGGCCGGCATGCTGGTCGGGGCCGGCGACCTGGAATCGATCCCTGCCACCCGGCGCTTCTTTGCCGGCGGCGGCGGCTCGGTGCGCGGCTATGCCTATCAGGAAATCTCGCCACTGAACGGTGCCGGCGATGCGACGGGCGGCCGGGCCTATGCGCTCGGCTCTTTCGAGGCTCGCATCAATGTCACCGACAAGATCGGCATCGTGCCCTTCCTCGACATCGGCTCGGTGACTGCCTCCAATTATCCCGATTTCTCCGATATGCGCATGGGCGCAGGTGTGGGCCTGCGTTACCAGACCCCTTTCGGGCCGCTACGCCTCGACGTCGCCATGCCGCTTGATCCCTATGATGGCGGCAGCAAGTACGGCATCTATGCCGGCATCGGCCAAAGCTTCTGAGCCGGGCCTCCAAGAAGGACACTGACCGCCGCATGCGTCTTGTGAAACGCCTCTCGACCTTCGCCCTCCGCCTCGTCGCCTATGTCTTCGGCGCAACGCTGGTGCTTGGCATCGTGGGCTTGTTGCTGGCCGGCTTCACCGGCCCAGGCGGCAGCTTTGTGGCCGGACAGGTGGCGAACCTTCTGTCGACGCCGGATCGGACGATCAGCATCGACGGCGCCGGGCCGCTGTTGACTGGCACGCTTCGGATCGAAAGCCTGGCCCTTGGCGATCGCGAAGGTACCTATGCCAGGGCACGCGACGTGACACTCGACTGGTCGCCGCTCGACCTCTTGAGCGCACGCTTCACGGCCGAGCGCATCGCAGCCGGATCCGTTCGGATAGACCGTGCGCCCTTGCCCCCCGAGACGGAAGACACCGACCAGAGCGGCGGCTTTTCCCTGCCGGTCGAAATCGATGTGCAGTCACTCGATCTTCCCGCCGTCGATCTCGGCGCAAGATTGGCCGGCCGCGACATTCGCCTCTCGCTGTCCGGCTCGGGCCAGGCAGTGAGCGAACGCATCGCCGCCCAGGTTCGCGCCAGCCGGGCGGATGTGCCCGCGGCGCAGGCCACCGCCGACCTCGTCTATGCACCGGCGGAGAACCGACTGCGTTTGACCGGTGTTCTCGATGAGCCGGCCGGCGGGCTCATCTCCGGCCTGCTGCGCCTGCCTGGAAGCCCGGCCCTTCGCCTTGGCATCGATGGCGACGGACCGCTCAGCGACTGGAAGGGCAGGCTGACGGCGGCAGTCGACGGTCGCCCCACGCTTGCCGTCGATGCCACGCACCGGATCAGCGCCGGCCTGCGCAGTATGACCGCCACGGGCGGCGGCCGCTTCGACGCGCTTCTGCCGCCGCAACTTCGGCCTCTCTTTCAGGGTGACACTGTCATCGATCTCGCCGCCAGTCTCGACAGGAATGGCGCGGTGTCGATCGAAAGAGGCAAGCTCTCCACCGCCGCCCTTGAGCTGGCGGCGTCCGGACGTTATGCCTCCAATGGCACCAACGACCTGAAGGCCAGGCTCGTGGGCACGTCTGGCCCGGTGCCGTTCGCCTGGACGAGCGGCGACCAGACGGTTTCGGCAGCCATCGAACAGCTGACCCTGTCCGTGAGCGGCCCCGCCAACAGCGCCGGTGTCTCGCTCAATGGCCGTTTCGCCTCGCTGCAATTGCCGCAGGCCTCTCTGTCCGGCGTCGATCTTTCCGCGTCGAGTGACAGTTTCGATATCGCCAGCCGCACCGGGGCTCTCGATACCCGGCTAACCGTGGCGTCCGGCCGACTTGTCGACCCTGACCTCGACCGGTTGGTCAAGGCGCCGCTCACCCTCCATGCTCCGCTGCAGATCGGCACGGACCGCATCGCCTTCGACGGCACGACGATCGAGAGTGCGTCGATCGGGGGCAAGCTCAGCGGCGAATTCCGGCGGAGCGAGGAAACCGTGGCCAGCCGCTTCGAACTTTTTGCCGTGCCCGGCTTCCTGCCGGCCGCGCTCGCGCAGAAGTTCGAGGGCACGATCGCTCTCGCCGGCACGCTCGATTACACGCTGCCCCGCACGATCGCCCTCTCCGACCTCAAGTTCAACAGCAATGTCGGCGAAGCGACCGGGTCGCTGAGCCTTGGCGCCGACAACCAGCTTGCGGCCGACCTGTCCGGCCGCATCACCGATCTTGGCGCCCTGGCGGATAACATCACCGGTGGTGCGGAGTTCTCGCTCTCTGCCGCTGGGCCGCTCGACGCCCTCCAGGCAAAGCTCTCGCTGCGCAGCGACACAGCCGTCGCCGCCGGCCGCAAGCTCGAAAACCTCGTGGTCGAGATGGACGGCACGGCCGACCGTTCCGCTCCGAAGGGCAATCTGAAGGTGTCCGGATCGCTCGACGGTCAGGTCGTCGAAGGATCAGCAGCACTCGTCGCCGAAGCGGGACGCTCCGCCATACCTGAGCTTTCCGTGACCATTGGACCAAACCGGATCGAGGGCTCGCTCGCGTTTTCGCCGGCCTTTGTGCCGTCGGGAACCCTGCAGTTCGATCTTCCCGAAATCGGCCTAGTTGCCGCCCTTGCCGGCCAGACGGCGAGCGGCGACCTCAAAGGTTCCGTCGAACTGGCCGAGGCGAACGGCAAGCTGTCCGCCGTCATTGCCGCCAAGGGATCCCGGATCGCGCGCGACACGCTGCGCATCGATGCACCGGACATCCGCCTTACCGTGTCGGATCTCGCCGCCTTTGCCGCCGAAGGTGGGCTGAAGGCGGCGGCCGTTTCGGTTGGGGCCAACAGGATCGAGGCACCCGCCCTTTCCTTTGCACGACAGGGCGCTCGCACGGCCTTCGATCTCGGCGGTAGCTATGACGGAGCGCCGCTCACCGCCAAGGGGGCAATCGAGCAGCAGGCAACGGATGTCACTGTCCGGCTCGAAACGTTCTCGGCTGCGCCGCGACGCATTCCCCTCAAGCTCGCTGCGCCCACCACCATTACCTTCGCCGGCGGCCAGGTGACGGTTGATAGCGCCCGGATCTCGGCGGGCTCGGGCGTCGTCGAGGTGAAGGGCAACGCTGGCGACGCACTCGATCTGCGGGCCGAATTGCGCGCCGTTCCCGCCTCGCTGGCCGGGGCCGTGGCACCCAGCCTTTCGCCGGATGGCGCGATCACCGGGACAGTGACGGTCAAAGGCAGCCCTTCGGCGCCCGTGGTCGGCTATGCGCTCGACTGGGCCAATGCCGCGATCGCGCAGACGCGGGCGGCCGGCGTCGGCGCCTTCACGGTGACAGCCAAGGGCGATTTGCGCGACGGCCGACTGACGCTCGATACCCGGGTCAGCGGCCAGGCCGGGCTTGGCCTTTCCGGCGGCGGAACTCTCAATCTGGGAGGCGAACGCCCCCTAGCGATGAAATTTTCGGGAAAACTGCCGTTTGCAGCACTCACCGGCCTCCTGTCATCCCAGGGCTTCGTCCTGGAAGGAGCGGCCGATGCCGATGTTTCCCTGGCCGGCACGCTCGGCGCACCGCAGATCACCGGCACCGTGCGCACCGCTGGCGCGCGTCTGATCGATGTCCGCCGCAACCTTGCCGTAGAACAGCTGTCGGCCACGGTCGCCTTGCAGGGCAAACGGGCAACCGTCAGCGGCCTGACCGGCAGGCTGGCCAGCGGCGGCGCCATTTCCGGCGGCGGCACCATCGACATTCTGGCGCCCGGCATGCCGGCCGATATCGCCATTACCCTCGACAAGGCCGTCTATGTCGACGGAACCATGGTCGCCAGCACCGCCGACGGCAAGCTGACATTGAAGGGCCCGCTGCTGTCCGCACCGGTTCTCGCCGGCAGGATCGATCTCACCAAGACGGCAATAACCATCCCGGAAAAGCTGCCGACCAGCCTCTCCGAGCTCGACATCCAGCACCGGAACGCACCGCCGGCCGTGCGCCAGCAGATGGCGACGATCACCAAGACGGAGCGCCATGGCAGCCAGTCATCGATCGGCCTCGACCTCACCGTGTCATCGCCGACGCAGATCTTTGTGCGCGGCCGCGGCATCGACGCCGAACTGGGCGGCACGGTCGCGGTCACCGGCACCGCCCAGGCGCCCAATGTGTCCGGCGCTTTCACGCTGAGGCGCGGTCGCCTGTCGATCCTGACCAAACGCATGGAGTTCACCAGCGGGACCATCACCTTCGGCGGCGGACTGATCCCGATCCTCGACATGGAGGCGACGACCACCTCCGGGACGACGACGATCACCATCAAGATCTCCGGTTTCGCCAATGATCCGACGGTGTCGTTCTCCTCCTCGCCTTCGCTGCCGCAGGACGAGATCCTCGCGCAGCTGATCTTCGGCCAGTCCATGGCCCGGCTGTCGCCGCTGCAGATCGCCCAGCTGGCCGACGCCGCCGCCCAACTCGCCGGCGGTCGCTCCACCTCGCTGTTCGAAGCGCTGCGCTCGACGCTCGGCGTCGACGATCTCGACATCTCCACCGACGAGACCGGCCAGGCCAAGGTGAGCGCCGGCAAGTATCTGAACGACAAGACCTATATCGAATTGCATCAGGGCGGCGCCGGCCAGACCAAGGCCGTAATCAACCTTGATATCGGTCGCGGGGTGAAGCTCAAGGGCGAGGCAGGCGCGGAAGGAACCGGTGCCGGCATCTTCTACGAAAAGGAATACTGAGCGGGCAGGCTGAGCCTCAGCCGACCTTGCTGGTCTTCAATAGGATGCTCGATTCCGTCGTATTGATGCCTTCGATCAGGCGGATGCGCCGCAACGTCTCGTCGAAGGAGGCGAGATCGCGATCCTCGAGTTCGGCGATAAAATCCCAGCGGCCATTGGTGCTGTGAAGGGCCCTCACCTGCGGCAGGCCGCGCAGCTGGTGGGCCACCCGATCGGCAAACTTGCCCACCACCTCGATCATGACGATGGCGCGCACGCCGGCCGGCCGGATTTCGCTGCCGGTGCGGATCGTGAAGGCAGCAATCGTGCCGTCGGCCACCATGCGATCGATCCGTGCGGAAATCGTTGCCCGTGAGGCTCCGGTCATCGCCGCCAGCGAGGACGCCGGGACGCGGGCATTGTGGCGCAAGGCGCTGAGAATATCGCGATCGAGGTCATCCATTTTACATTTTGCCAGTTTGTGCTGTCACTTTGCGCAAGTTAGCTGACTTTCCGGCGCTTTTCCATCTTTTTGCGGACACAGCCTTTGACGAAGATCACGCCTCGCACACGAGGAGATCTTGATGAACCACAAGACGAAGGCCGTCACGCTGATCGGCGTCCCCCTGGAAGAAGGCTCCGGCCGCGGCGGATGCGGCATGGGGCCGGCGGCGCTCAGGATCGCCGGGATTGGATCAGCGCTGGCGGAGCTTGGCTATCGTGTCACCGATATCGGCGATCTGCGCCCGGCACCGGCAAGCGAACTGGGCGAGTATCCGAAAGCCCATCACCTGCCGGTGGTCGCCGCCTTCACCCGGGCAATCGAAGACAGCACCTACAGCGCGGCGCGCGACGGAAGCCTGCCCGTACTGCTCGGTGGTGACCACAGCCTGTCCATGGGGAGCGTCTCCGGCATGGCCAGGCGCGCCGCCGAACTCGGCCGGCCGCTGTTCGTTCTCTGGCTCGACGCCCATGCCGACTTCAATACGCCGGAGACCTCGCCGTCCGGCAATATCCACGGCATGCCGGTCGCCTTCTTCTGCGGCAAGGCGGAATTCACCGCGATCCTGCCGGCCGGGCGCCCCTTCGTCGATCCTCGCCACGTCTATCAGGTCGGCCTCCGCTCGGTCGACGAGGAGGAGCGGTTGGCGATCAAGGAGAACGGCGTCAACGTCTTCGACATGCGCGCGATCGATGAGGACGGCATGGGTGCCATCATGCGCCGGATCATCGCCGATGTTTCCAAAGTGAACGGGCTGCTCCATGTCAGCCTCGACGTCGACTTTCTCGATCCGGACGTCGCACCCGGCGTCGGCACCACGGTTCCCGGTGGTGCCACCTTCCGGGAGGCCCACCTGATCATGGAGATGCTGCACGACAGCGGCCTCGTCTCCTCGCTCGATCTTGTCGAACTCAACCCCTTCCTCGACGACCGTGGCAAGAGCGCCCGCGTCATCGTCGAACTGGCGGCCAGCCTGTTTGGCCGTCGCATTCTCGACCGCCCCACCCGCGCCGCCTGAACCTCCGAGGACCAACGATGTCGAATGCAGCCGATCTGATTGCCACCGAACAGCGCCTCGGCGCCCACAACTACAAGCCCCTCGACGTCGTGCTGACGCGCGGCCAGGGCGTCCATGTCTGGGACAGCGAAGGCAAGCAATATCTCGACTGCCTGTCGGCCTATTCGGCCGTCAACCAGGGCCACTGCCATCCACGCATCCTGGCCGCCATGACGGAACAGGCGTCCAAGCTGACGCTCACCTCGCGCGCCTTCCGCAACGACCAGCTGGCGCTGCTTTACGAGGAACTGGCAGCACTCACCGGCTCGCACAAGATCCTGCCAATGAACTCCGGTGCCGAGGCTGTCGAGACCGCGATCAAGGCCGTGCGCAAATGGGGCTACGAGACCAAGGGCGTGCCCGAGGGCAAGGCCGAGATCATCGTCTGCTCCGGCAACTTCCATGGGCGGACGCTGAGCATCGTCTCGTTCTCGACCGATCCGGATGCCCGCGGCGGTTTTGGCCCCTTCACCACCGGCTTCCGCACCGTGCCCTTCGGCGACGCCGAGGCCTTCGAGGCGGCGATCAGCGAGAATACGGTCGGTGCCCTGATCGAGCCGATCCAGGGCGAGGCAGGCGTCATCATCCCGCCCTCCGGCTATCTGCGCCGCGTCCGCGAGCTCTGCACGGAGAAGAACATCACGCTGATCCTCGACGAGATCCAGACCGGGCTCGGCCGCACCGGCAAGCTGCTGGCCGAGGAGCATGAGGGCATCGAGGCGGACGTCACGCTGATCGGCAAGGCGCTGTCCGGCGGCTTTTATCCGGTTTCCGCCGTCCTTTCCAATTCGGAGGTGCTTGGCGTGCTGAAGCCTGGCCAGCACGGCTCGACCTTCGGCGGCAATCCGCTCGCCTGCGCCATCGCGCGCGAGGCGCTCAAAGTCTTGGTCGAGGAGAAGATGATCGAGAACGCCGCATCGATCGGCGAGTACTTCCTCGAAGGTCTGAAGTCGATCCGTTCCAACATCGTCAAGGACGTGCGCGGACGTGGCCTGATGCTGGCCGTTGAACTCGACCCCGCTGCCGGCGGCGCACGTCAGTACTGCTATGCTCTGAAAGATGCCGGCCTCCTTGCCAAGGACACGCATGTGGACACCATCCGCCTGGCGCCGCCCTTGGTGATCACAAGGGATCAGGTCGACTGGGCTCTGGAGAAGATCGAGACCGTTCTGGCCAAGGCGGCGGCTGCACATTGAGGCGACGCCCGACCTTCGGCCGTGGACCGTGGAGGGCCAAAACAAGGGCCCTCCCGCATGACCCTACATCTCTAATAGTAGTGTGCTTACCATAGACGATACTGGCGGAATACTTCGAACGCCGGCAGGCCGAAACGTGTGTTTTCCGGATCGTTTATGAGCCCTTAACTTTTCCCCCCTAAAAATAGGGGTGCTAGGCGCAATTGTCCTCTTTGGCCATGACGACGCTCAGCGTCTGCGAAGATTCGTGAAGGTGCGGCAGCGGCCTCCATTCCGGAGCCGGGCGCTCCAGGAGGGGGAACTAAACGTGAGCATGTCACTATTTGGCTCAGACGCTAAGGCGATCTTGGCCGCAATGAGTAAATCCCAAGCAATTATCGAATTCGATCTGAGCGGCAATATTCTGACCGCCAACGAGAACTTCTGTCGTACGCTCGGATACGAGCTGTCCGAGATCAAGGGCAAGCATCACCGGATCTTCTGCGACCCGACTTACACTGCGACGCCGGAATACACGGAATTCTGGGCGTCACTCTCCGCCGGACGTTTCGACGCCCGCGAATACAAGCGCATCACCAAGACCGGCAAGGAGGTCTGGATCCAGGCCTCCTACAATCCCGTCTTCAGTGGCGACAAGCCCTACAAGGTGGTGAAGTTCGCGACTGACATCACCGCGGCAAAGCTGAAGGCTGCCGAAGACGCCGGCAAGCTCGCCGCCGTTTCCCGCGCCCAGGCGGTGATCGAATTCACCACGACCGGCGAGATCCTGACGGCAAACGACAACTTCCTGAAGACGCTCGGCTACAGCCTCAGCGAAATCCAGGGCAAGCACCACGCCATCTTCTGCGAGCCTTCCTACACCCAGAGCGCCGACTATCAGCGCTTCTGGCAGAAGCTTGCCGGCGGCGAATTCGTGGCCGAGGAATTCAAACGGATCGGCAAGGGCGGCAAGATCGTCTGGATCCAGGCCTCCTACAATCCGATCTTCGACATGAACGGCAAGGTCTTCAAGGTCGTCAAGTTCGCAACCGACATCACCGATCGCGTCCGCTCCGTCGAGGACGTCGCCAAGGGTCTGACCGCGCTTGCCGATGGCGATCTGACGGTTCGGATCGACCATCCGCTGCTGCCGGGTCTGGACCGCCTTCGGGTCGACTTCAACAATTCGCTGGACAAGCTGCAGGCGACGATGGCGACGGTCGGCGAAAATACCAATGCGATCGCCGCCGGCTCGAAGGAGATCCTGTCGGCCTCTGACAGCCTGGCCAAGCGCACGGAACAACAGGCCGCTGCCGTCGAGGAAACCGCGGCGGCGCTCGAGGAGATCACCCAGACGGTGACCGACAGCGCCAAGCGCGCCGACGAGGCAGGCGCACTGGTCGCCCGCACCAAGGCCGGCGCAGAGAAGTCTGGCGAGGTGGTCAAGAACGCCATCGAGGCCATGGGCCAGATCGAGAGTTCGTCCCGCGAGATTTCCAACATCATCGGTGTCATTGACGACATCGCCTTCCAGACCAACCTGCTGGCGCTCAATGCCGGCGTCGAGGCGGCCCGCGCCGGTGAAGCCGGCAAGGGGTTTGCCGTCGTCGCCCAGGAAGTCCGCGAGCTCGCCCAGCGCTCCGCCAATGCCGCCAAGGAGATCAAGGCCCTGATCACCACCTCGGGCGATCAGGTGCGCAACGGCGTCACGCTTGTCGGCCAGACGGGCAAGGCGCTCGAACAGATCGTGACGGAAGTCCAGGACATCAACCGCAACGTCATCGCCATCGTGGAGGCCTCGCGCGAACAGGCGACGGGCCTGCAGGAGATCAACAAGGCCGTGAACGCCATGGACCAGAACACGCAGCAGAATGCGGCGATGGTCGAGGAAACCACGGCTGCCAGCCATAGCCTGGCGAGAGAAGCGGAAACGCTTCGCAATCTCCTGTCTCAATTTAGATTTGGGCAACACTCTTCGGCTACAGTCACTGTAGCGCGTCCTGATGCCCGACCCGTTGCATCCCCGGCACGCAAACTCATGGCACAGGTCGCTCGCGCCGCATCTGGTGGCGCTGCAACCGCCCAGGCACAGGAAAGTTGGGAAGAATTCTAATGGCGACCGCGATCAACTCGACAAGCTTCAACGGCGAAACCCTCGAAATCATCGCCTTCCGACTGCATGACCAGGAATTCTGCGTCAAAACGACGACCATCCGCGAAATCCGCGGCTGGGCGCCCTCGACGCCGATCCCGCATGCCCCCGCCGACGTTATCGGCGTCATGAACCTGCGCGGCTCGGTCATTCCGATCATCGACCTCGCCTACAAGCTCGGCATGAAGAGCACCGTTGCCAACGAACGCTCGGCCATTGTCGTTGCCGAAGTCCACAACATGGTGATCGGCATGCTGGTCGACCGCGTCTCGGACATCCTGACGATCCCGTCCAGCCAGGTCCAGCCGGTTCCGGAAATCTCGGCCTCGTTCGACAAGTCCTTCTCGGAAGGCATCATCGCCAACGAGCACGGCATGATCTGCTTCCTGAACCTCGCCAAGATGTTCAAGGGCAGCGAAATCGAGGACATGGCTGCCTGAGGCAACCGTCCAGTCTCGAAAGACAGAAAGCCCCCGGATCGCACGGGGGCTTTTTTTGTTTCCGACGATTTCGCCTCGGGATTCGCGGCGATCATTCGGACACAGGGCAACCCACCCAGGTGAGAGGGCTTGAGTCGAGAGAGAGAGGAGCGGCGGCCCGAAGCCGCCTCTTGCCGTTTTATGCCACCCACCGGCCTTAGCCGAACAGGATGAAGGTCTTCTGGAGGGTGATCCAGACACCCCAGAGGATCGGAACGCCGACGACCGCCCAGGCGACGACGGCCTTGCCGTCAAGACCGCCCTTGCCGATGCCGAAGGAGCCCGTCGGGCCGGCGGTTTCCGCCTTCGACTTCGCTTGTAGCGCGGCCACCTCCTCATCGGACATGAACCACTTGTCGGACAGCGGCTTGACGAAGAAGTTCGCGACAAGCCCCAGCGCCAGCATGCCGGCGAGGATGTACATGGTGAAGTCGTAGACCTGGGCGCGCGGAATGCCGGCGGCAATCTGCGCCTCGCGGATATAGTTGACGACTACGGGACCGATGATGCCGGCGGTCGCCCAGGCGGTCAGGAGCCGGCCATGAATGGCGCCGACGAACTGCGTGCCGAAAATGTCGGCGAGATAGGCCGGAATGGTGGCAAAGCCGCCGCCATACATCGACAGGATGATGCAGAAGGCCGCAACGAAGAACACCTTGCTGCCGATGCTCGCAGCCCAGGGCGCCGAGGCGTAGAGCAGGATGCCGAGCAGGAAGAACACATAGTAGGTGTTCTTGCGGCCGATCTTGTCGGACAGCGATGCCCAGAAGAAGCGGCCGCCAATGTTGAACAGGGACAGGAGACCGGTGAAACCCGCGGCGATCGCGGCGATGGCCGTCAGCTGCTCCTTTCTGAGATCCGAGAACTTCACCTCCGGCAGACCCAGCAGCGAACCGGCAAAGATTTCCTGCAGCATCGGCGAGGCCATGCCGATGACGCCGATACCGGCGGAAACGTTGAGGCAGAGCACCGCCCAGATCAGCCAGAACTGCGGCGTCTTGTGCGCATTCTTCAGATGCACGTGGCCATGAGTGATCATCGCATTGTTGGTGACCTTCGGGGCCCAGCCCTCCGGACGCCAGCCGGCCGGCGGGATGCGGTAACCGAAAGCGCCGCCCATCATGAAGACGAAGTAGGTGGCGGCCATGACCACGAAGGTCTGCCATACGCCGACGGAGGTCTCGCTCTTGAAGGTGTTCATCAGCATGTCGGCGAGCGGCGCACCGATCATTGCGCCGCCACCGAAGCCCATGATCGCCATGCCGGTCGCCATGCCGCGCCGGTCAGGGAACCACTTGATCAGCGTCGAGACCGGCGAGATATAGCCAAGGCCGAGGCCAATGCCGCCGATGACGCCGGCCCCGAGCCACATCAGCCACAGCTGATGGGTCATGACGCCGATGGCGGCGATCAGGATACCGCCACACCAGCAGCAGGCAGACACGAAGCCCGCGCGCCGCGGCCCGACCCGCTCCAGCCAGCCGCCCCACATCGCGGCCGACGAGCCGAGCAGCACGAAGAACAGCGTATAGATCCAGCCGAGATCGCTGACCCGCCAATCGCAGGAGGTGGTAAACAGCGCCGATGCGAGCGTGAGGTCCGGGCAGGCCACCGATTGGCTGATGCCGAGGGACTTGGTGAGCGGCAGCCAGAAGACGGAAAAACCGTAGGCCATGCCGATGCAGAGGTGAATGGCGAGCGCCGCCGGTGGCACGAGCCAGCGATTGAAGCCCGGCTTGGCGATGATGCGTTCGCGGTCAAGGAGGCCACCGCCTCCATGGCCGCCGCTCAATGTTTCGGTGGTCGCAGTCATAGTCGAAATCCTCCCTCCATCGGCCACGGCCGATGATCCTTCCCTGATTCGATATCCGTTTGCCGGGTTCAGCCGCTCGTTCGACGGCGACCCTGCACAATCGGTCCCATCCGGAGGCAGCCTCCCGCCGCCTCTTTCGCACCAGACGCATCCCGTCTCCTCGGGTTGCGCCCGGACAGAAGAGCCTATGCAACCGCCATGCCAAAGGCAGCAGCGTTTCTTTTCAAATGGTTAAGGAATGCCTTCAGGGCACCAGTGGTCAAAATGTCCGGAGCGCAGGGACAAAAGGTCCGGCGCGACCGCCGCTTAGTTCGCCTCAGGCAGCCAGATGGAGAAGGTCGTGCCCTTGCCCGGCTCGCTCTCTGCGGCCAGGTCTCCGGCTTGGCGCCTGACCAGCATCTGGCTGATCGACAGGCCGAGGCCCGTACCCTGCTGGCGCTTGGTGGTGAAAAACGGATCGAAGATACGGGAGAGCACCTCCGGCGTCATGCCGATTCCGGTATCGATCACGTCCACCCGTATGCCGTCCCGACCGCCTCGCGTCTCGTCACGGCTTTCGAGCTTCAGCCGACCACCGCTCGGCATGGCATGGATGGCGTTGACGATCAGATTGATCAGCACCTGCTGCAATTCCGTCCGGTTCATCAACACCTGACGCGAGGCGAGATCCCGGCGCTCGATGCTGATCTCGGCCTTGCCGAGCAGGTGCTGGACCAAGGGCAGACAATCGGAAATCACGTCGGCGATATGGTGGCGCTCGACATATCCGGCATACTCCTCCGGCTTGGCGAATTGCAGGAGCTTGGTGACGATCTGGTTGACGCGATGGATCTGCTCGTCGAGCAGGCGCAGTTCGGTCGAGACCTCGGTCGCCCGTTCGCCCAGAACGCTTCGAACCACGTCGAGATTGCCCTGCATGACGGCGATCGGATTGTTGATCTCGTGCGCGACACCGGCGGTGATCTCGCCGATCGCGGCAAGCTTCTCCGACATCACTAGCTGCTTGGTCGTCGCCTCGAGTTGCCGATTGGCGAGTTCCAGCTCGCGCGTCCGCTCGGCCACGCGATCGTTGAGTTCCTCGTTCCAGCGCCTGAGATCGCGGTCGCGCTGCTGCAGCTGGTCGAGCAAGCTGTCGAGGTGAACGGCGACCCGGCCGATCTCGTCACTGGCATCCTGAAGGCCGGATCGCGCGCCGAGATCCCCCTCCTCCACCCGGGCGATCGTGCCGGTCATGCGCTCCAGCGGCTTGAAGATACCGCGCGCCCAACGCAGGAAGATCGGCACGCTGGCGGCGGTGACCGCAAGAAATGCAACGACGATGCCGATGATCGTTTCGGTCTTGGCGCGAGCGAACGGCGCCTCGAGGAAACCGACATAGAGCATGCCGACGCGCTTGCCGTAGCTGTCGCTGATCGGCTCATAGGCCGACACATACCAGTCGTTGACGACGAAGGCGCTATCCAGCCAGACCCGCCCCTGGTCAAGCACGGTCTGCCGAACGGCGGCCGAAACACGCGTGCCGAGCGCCCGCTTGCCTTCGAACAGGCGGACATTGGTGCTGATGCGCACGTCTTCGAGAAACAGCGTCGCGGTGCCCTGGCTGCCTTCGGGAAGGCTCGCCTCCCGGTAGACGAGATCGTTGATGGTGTCGATGAAGACGAGATTCTGATTGAGCAGGATACCGCCGACCAGGGCGACGCGCCGGCCGTCCGGCAATTGCGCAGGGCTCGCCGAATGCACGACCATGCCGCGGGTCTCGCTCTTGCGGTCGGTCGCCACCGCATTCGCCGTCGGCACGAGTTCCAGCTTTGCCCGCTCGCCGAGCGCGCCGGACAGCGCCCGCAGCTCGCCTTGCGAGAAGATGTCGATGGCCGTCATCGCCTCGCCCGCGAGGGCCGACTGGACGACCGGCCAGTCGATGCGGATCGGGGCCGCAGTGCCCGACGGCTTCGATCCGTCCGCAATCACGGTTCCGTCGGGAGCGGTCAGCAGCAGGAAGTCGAGCCCCAGCCGCCGGCGGTTTTCTTCGAGATAAGCCTTGATCGCGCCGCCGTCCGAGCCCGAGGCCGCGTCGCGGAAGGCGACAGAAGCCGTCAGTGCGGAGAGGTGCTCGCCGGTGTTTTCCAGGATGCGCGCCAGATACTCATGAGCGATCGTCAGGTCGGCATTGACCTTGGAGATCAGCAGAGCGTCGAACTTCGTTTCCCAGCGCGCCATGGTGGCAACGAGCAGCAGAGGAAGGATGACGAGCGTCGGCAGCAGCGCGATGGCCAGCAGCCGGTAGCGGATCGATCGTCCGCGCCGCGTGGTCGCTGCAGGATTATCCAACCTAGCCATTCCAGACCGAGAGCTTTCTGTCGATGGTCTTGCGGGAAATGCCGAGGCGCCGCGCCGCCTCCTCGCGATCCCCCTTTGTTTCCTCAAGCGTGGCGAGGATATGACGGCGCTCGACCTCTTCGAGCGTGTCGGACGATGACGTCCCGGGCCCGGGCCGCTGGCCGCGCAAATCGTCGGGGAAGCCGCCAAGGATCAGGGAGCGTTCGATCAGGTTGCGCAATTCGCGCACATTGCCGGGCCAGCCATAGCGCGACAACGCCACCTGTACGGATCTGTCGATGGCAACCGGCGGCATGCCGAGCTGTTGTGACAGCTTGTGCATGAAGAGGTTGGCAAGTTCAAGCACGTCATCGCCGCGGTCGCGCAAGGGCGGCAGCTTCAGCTGCATGACATTGATGCGATAGAAAAGATCGGCCCGGAACGCGCCTTCCTGTACCAGCTTCTCCAGATCGGCATTCGTGGCGAAGATGAACCGGAGATCAACCGGCACTTCGCGCTCGGCCCCGACGGGACGCACGCGACGATCTTCGATCACCCGCAAGAGCTTGCTCTGCGTGGCAAGCGGCATCTCGCCGATCTCATCGAGGAAGAGCGTGCCGCCCTGGGCGTGGAGGAACAGGCCTTCACGGCCCGCCTCGGCGCCGGTGAAAGCGCCACGCACATGGCCGAACAGCTCGGATTCGATTACGTCCGGCGGAATGGCAGCACAGTTGACGGGAACGAACGGTTTTGCCGCGCGGTCGGAAAGGGCATGCAGCGAGCGCGCCGCGACCTCCTTACCTGTACCGGATTCGCCCGTCAGGAGCACCGTGGTCGGCAGGGGCGCGACCCGGGCGATGGTTTCGCGCACCTGCTGGATCGCAGCCGATCCACCGATCAGCTTGTCTCGCAGGAGAATGTGGTCGGCGGTCGCGCGCAGTTCGTAGCGCAGCACGAAGTTCTCCCGCTGCAGGCGCATGCGGTCGAGACAGCGGGCCACTGCATTGAGGATCTGGTTGGAGCGAAAGGGCTTCAGCACGAAGTCGACCGCGCCTGCGCGCAGCGCCTGGATTGCCGTCTCCAGGTCGGCATAGGCGGTCATCAGGATGGCATCCGAGAACAGGCCGATGGCGCGCTGCTCGATCAGCCAGTCCACGCCATGCTTGCCCGGCATGATGTTGTCGAGGATGACGACATCGAAATGATGCTGATCGAGCTTGCGCGACGCCTCTTCCGCGTCGGCGGCTTCCTCGATCCGCTTGCAGCGGGGCCCGAGCGTCCGCACGAGGAAGTTGCGCATACCCGGCTCGTCGTCGACGACGAGGATGCTCGCCTGCGCCAGCCAGGGACCGAATTCCGGATCCCGCTCACCGCTCTGCACCTTGCGTGCCGTTTCTGCCCTCACCGTGCCGCCCGCCTCCCTCGTTCAACCGGTTCTGCATAGCAGACGAACGGGAAAATTCCAAAAGCGGACAAGGCCATTCGGCCGATCAGGCAGCGACCGGACGCTTGATCGCCTTGGAGGCCTCCATCACCAGCGGCAGCAGCCCCTCGCCGCCCTGATCGATATGCTCGAACAGCTCCCGGCGCATGCGGGGTTCCCAGAATTTGTTGATATGCGTGGCGACCCCTTCGACCCGTACCGCCTCGGGCTGCGACAGGAAGAAGGTGGCGATCTGATTCGCCATGCGAACGAGCTTGGCAGTAGTATCATGCGACATGGGCGGTCACTCCGGCGGTAATGCGCTCTGGCCTTGTGAAGATTTCGAACTCGTCGCCACGGGCAATGCCGACGAGGGTGATGCCGGCCGCCTCCGCCGTGCGCACGGCAAGCGCCGTAGGCGCCGAGACGGCGATCAGCATTGGGCATTTGAGTACCGCGGTCTTCTGCACCATTTCCACCGACAGGCGGCTGGTGACGACGACCGCCCCATCGCGGCCCGTATGGCCGGCGCGAATGACGGCGCCCGCCAGCTTGTCCAGCGCATTGTGCCGCCCGACATCCTCGCGCAGCAGGACAAGGCCTTGTCCCGAGACAAAGAAGCCAGCGCCATGAACGGCCCGTGTCTCATGGTTGAGGACCTGCCCCTCCCCGAGCTGCCGCACGGCATCGGCAATCTGCGCGCACGTCAGCACGAGATCGCCCGCATCGACCGGCGCCACATGCCGCATGGCCTGCTCGATCGATTCGATACCGCAGAGACCGCAGCCGACGGGCCCCGCCATATGGCGACGACGGGCGGTCAGCGCCGCAGCGGTCGTGTCGGCAAGCACGATCTGCACGTCGATACCATCGCCGGCGATCACCGGCTCGACGGAAACGATCTCGCCCGATCCATCGATGATCCCCTCGGTCAGCGAAAAACCGACGGCAAAATCCTCAAGATCCGCCGGCGTCGCCATCATCACCGCATGGGTCGATCCACCATAGGAGAAGGCGATCGGCACTTCTTCGGGAACGATGCGGCTGCCCGTCGCCAGGGCGCCGCGGCGGTATTGCAGTTCGGGAATGGAGATGGAAGTCTTCATGGCGGATGGGCCCCTCTTCCGCCTGCCGGCACCTTCTCCCCGCAGGCGGGGAGAAGGAGACATGCCGCAACGTCTCCGCCCCCTCTCCCCGCGCACGGGGAAAGAGTCAGAGTGAGGGGCGTGAAGCCGCAAGCCTGGGCCATTGCCTACTCCGCAGCCTCCAGCTTGCCGGCAATGCGGCGCGACTGGCGCGACAGGTCCTCGTAGTCCTGCTGCCATTCGGACGGGCCGTTGGAAGGCGCGACCTGCACGGCAGTCACCTTGTATTCAGGGCAGTTGGTCGCCCAGTCGGAGAAATCCGTGGTGATGACGTTGGCCTGCGTCTCCGGATGGTGGAAGGTTGTGTAGACCACGCCCGGCGACACCCGATCGGTGATCAGCGCCCGAAGCGTCGTCTCGCCCGCACGGCTGGCGAGACGCACCCAGTCCCCCTCCTTGATGCCTCGTTGCTCGGCATCATGCGGATGGATCTCCAGGCGGTCTTCCGCATGCCAGGCGACGTTGTCCGTCCGTCGGGTCTGGGCGCCGACATTGTATTGCGACAGGATGCGGCCGGTGGTCAGAAGCAGCGGGAAACGGGGACCGGTCCGTTCGTCAGTCGCCACATATTCAGTGCGGATAAACTTGCCCTTGCCGCGCACGAAGCCGTTGACGTGCATGATCGGCGAGCCTTCCGGATATGTCTCGTTGCACGGCCACTGTACCGAGCCCATCTTTTCCAGATAGTCATAAGACACGCCGGCAAAGCTCGGCGTCATCGCGGCAATCTCGTCCATGATCTCGGACGGATGGCTGTAATTCCAGGCCAACCCCATCGCCTGGGCGAGCTTCTGCGTCACCTCCCAGTCGGCATAGCCGTTCTTCGGCATCATCACCCTGCGCACGCGGTTGATGCGGCGTTCGGCATTGGTGAAGGTGCCGTCCTTCTCGAGGAAGGTCGAGCCGGGCAGGAAGACATGCGCGTAGTTGGCGGTCTCGTTGAGGAAAAGGTCGTGCACCACCACGCATTCCATGGCGGCGAGGCCTGCCGAGACATGTTTGGTATCCGGATCCGACTGCAGGATGTCCTCGCCCTGGATGTAGATGCCCTTGAAGGAACCGTCGACAGCCGCGTCCAGCATGTTGGGAATGCGCAGGCCCGGCTCGCTGTCGAGCTTGACGCCCCAGAGCTTTTCGAAGGTGTCGCGGGTGGCATCATCCGAGATGTGGCGGTAACCGGGAAGCTCGTGCGGGAACGACCCCATGTCGCAGGAACCCTGGACATTGTTCTGGCCGCGCAACGGATTCACGCCGACGCCGGGGCGGCCGATATTGCCGGTCGCCATGGCAAGGTTGGCGATTGCCATGACGGTGGTCGAGCCCTGGCTGTGCTCGGTTACGCCAAGTCCGTAATAGATCGCCCCATTGCCGCCGCGGGCATAGAGCCGCGCCGCGCCGCGCACGAGATCGGCAGAAACGCCGGTGAACGTTTCCGTCGCCTCCGGCGAATGCTGCGGTTCCGACACGAAGGCGGCCCAGTCCTCGAATTCGGACCAGTCGCACCGCTCGCGGATGAAGGCTTCGTTGAACAGGCCCTCCGTGACGATGACATGGGCAAGCGCTGTCACGACCGCGACATTGGTGCCGGGCTTCAGCGGCAGATGATAATCGGCCTTGGCATGCACCGAGTTCACGGTCTCGGTTACGCGCGGGTCGATGACGATCAGCTTGGCGCCCTGGCGGATGCGCTTCTTCATGCGCGAGGCAAAGACCGGATGGGCAGCGGAAGGGTTGGCGCCGATCACCATGATCACGTCGGAATGTTCGACGGAATCGAAATCCTGCGTACCGGCCGAGGTGCCGAAGGCCTGGCCGAGACCGTAGCCGGTCGGCGAATGACAGACCCGGGCGCAGGTATCGACATTGTTGTTGCCGAAGCCGGCACGGATCAGCTTCTGGACGAGGAAGGTTTCCTCGTTCGTGCAGCGCGACGACGTGATCCCGCCGATCGAATCCTTCCCGTACTGATACTGGATTCGGCGGAATTCGGACGCGACATGGGCGAAGGCCTCCTCCCAGGTGACTTCGCGCCAGGGATCGGAGATCTTTTCGCGGATCATCGGATTTAGAATGCGGTCCTTGTGGCTGGCATAGCCATAGGCGAAACGGCCCTTGACGCAGGAATGGCCGCGATTGGCCTTCCCGTCCTTCCACGGCACCATGCGCACCAGCTCCTCGCCGCGCATCTCCGCCTTGAAGGAACAGCCGACGCCGCAATAGGCACAGGTGGTGACCGCCGAGTGTTCGGGCTGGCCGATGGCGATCACGGACTTCTCCGTGAGCGTCGCCGTCGGGCAGGCCTGCACGCAGGCGCCACAGGACACGCATTCGGAGGAGAGAAAATCCTCGTGCATGCCGGGAGACACCCGGCTGTCGAAGCCGCGCCCCTCGATCGTCAGCGCAAACGTGCCCTGGACTTCCTCGCAGGCCCGCACGCAGCGCGAGCAGACGATGCATTTCGACGGATCATAGGTGAAATAGGGGTTGCTCTCGTCCTTCGGCATCCACTGGGCGTTGATCCCGCCTTCGGCAGAGCGCGCCTTGACGTGGTTCTCGCCCTCATAGCCGTAGCGCACGTCGCGCAGACCCACGGCCCCGGCCATGTCCTGCAACTCGCAATCGCCATTGGCCGCACAAGTCAGGCAGTCGAGCGGGTGGTCGGAGATATAGAGCTCCATCACCCCCTTGCGGATCTGTTTTAGCCGTTCCGTCTGAGTATGGACCACCATGCCCGGCGCGCAAGGCGTGGTGCAGGAGGCCGGAGTGCCGTTGCGGCCCTCGACCTCGACCAGACAGAGACGGCAGGAACCGAAGGCATCCACCATGTCGGTCGCGCAGAGCTTCGGCACCTGGATGCCGGCCTCCATCGAGGCGCGCATGACGGACGTGCCCTCGGGCACGGTGATTTCGCGGCCATCAATGGTGAGCGTCACCATCTTTTCCGAGCGCGAGGCGGGTGTGCCGTAGTCGATTTCAGGAACGAGGGGCATGACGTGCCTCCTGGCTAGTGACATCAGAAGAAGAAAGGACGACGAACGGAGGCTTCCCCCCCTCTGGCCTGCCGGCCATCTCCCCCTCAAGGGGGGAGATCAGATCTGCTGCGAGCGCCGCTCCAGGAGGGGCGCTGGGCCGCGCGCGACCGGAGGGGAAGAGAGAAGAGCCAACGTCGAGCTGTTCTCCCCCCTTGAGGGGGAGATGCCCGGCAGGGCAGAGAGGGGTATCTCGCCACAAGGTCATCATTCCGCCGCCTCCACCATCGGAGCCGGGGCGAAATCCTCCGGGAAGTGATGGAGCGCGCTCATCACCGGATAGGGCGTGAAACCGCCCAGCGCGCAGAGCGACCCGAACTTCATCGTGTTGCAGAGGTCGGTGAGCAGCGCCTTGTTCTTTTCCGGCTCGATGCCGCGGGCGATCCGGTCGACGGTCTCGACGCCGCGCGTCGAGCCGATGCGGCAGGGCGTGCACTTGCCACAGCTCTCGATGGCGCAGAACTCCATGGCGAAGCGCGCCTGCTTGAGCATGTCGGCGGTATCATCGAACACGACGATTCCGGCATGGCCGATCAGCCCGTCCTTGGCGGCGAAGGCCTCGTAGTCGAAGACGGTGTCGAACAGGGAGGGCGGGAAATAGGCGCCGAGCGGACCGCCCACCTGCACCGCCTTGACCGGGCGACCACTCGCCGTGCCGCCGCCGATATCGTAGATCAGCTCACCGAGCGTCAGGCCGAAGGCCGTCTCATAGAGTCCGCCATGCTTGATGTTGCCGGCCAGCTGGATCGGAATGGTGCCGTGCGAACGGCCGACCCCATAGTCGCGATAGAAGGCGGCACCGCGGTCGAGAATGACCGGCACCGAGGCCAGAGAGATGACGTTGTTGACCACCGTCGGTCGGCCGAACAAGCCCTGAAGCGCCGGTAGCGGCGGTTTGGCCCGCACAACACCACGCTTGCCCTCCAGCGAATTGAGCAAGGACGTCTCCTCGCCGCAGACATAGGCGCCGGCGCCCATGCGAACCTCGATGTCGAACGCGTGTGGCGAACCCATGACCGATGGCCCGAGGATCCCGGCAGCACGGGCGATGTCGATCGCGGCGCGCATGGTCTTGATGGCATGCGGATATTCGGACCGGGTGTAGACATAGCCCTTGGTGGCGCCGGTCGCGATGCCGGCAATCGTCATGCCCTCGATCAACACGAAGGGGTCACCCTCCATGATCATCCGGTCGGAGAAGGTGCCGCTGTCACCCTCGTCGGCATTGCAGATGATGTACTTGCGGTCCCCGGCCGCATCGGCAACCGTCTTCCACTTTATGCCTGTCGGGAAACCCGCGCCGCCACGACCGCGAAGGCCACTTTCCGTGACTGTGCGGACGATCTCCGCCGGCCCCATCGCCACCGCCTTTTCCAGACCCTTCAGCCCCTCATAATGGCGGTAGTCGGCCAGCGACAGCGGATCGGTCACGCCACAGCGCGAAAAGGTGAGCCGGGTCTGCCGGGCAAGATAGGGAATGTCACGAGTCGGCCCATGACAGAGCCGATGCGCGCCCCCATTCAGGAAATCAGCCTCGAACAGGCCCGCCACGTCAGCGACCGTGACCGGGCCGTAGGCGACACGGCCATGGCCAGTGCGAACCTCGACGAGCGGCTCCAGCCAGAGCAGCCCGCGCGAGCCGTTGCGGACGATGGTGATCTCGATGCCCCGCAGCGAGGCCTCGCGCTCGATCGCCACGGCGACCTTGTCGGCACCAACGGCGCGTGCAGCAGCATCACCGGGAATGAAGATGGTCGTGCTCATCGGCGCGCCTCCGCGACAAGGGCCCCGAGCCCGTCGGCATCCAGCCGACCATGCAGTTCCTCATCCAGCATCGCCGCCGGCGCACAGGCGCACAGACCGAGACAGTAGACCGGCTCCAGGGTCACGGCGCCATCGGGTGTGGTCTCGTGAAAATCGATGCCCAAAAGCGCGCGCAGACGCTCGGCCAGCTCTTCGCTGCCCCGCGACTGACAGGCCTCGGCGCGACAGAGCTTCAGGACATGGCGGCCGGACGGATGAGCGCGGAAATCGTGATAGAAGCTGACGACGCCATGCACCTCGGCCCGCGACAGGTTAAGCGCTTCGGCAATCACCGGCTTCACTTCGTCGGGCACATGACCGAAAGCCTCCTGCACGGAATGCAGAATGGGCAAGAGAGGACCTTCGAGATCCTTCAGCTCGGCGACGATTGCCTGCGTGCGAGAAACGAGATCATCCGCGGACGATCGGATATTCATGGTCAGCCCTCCCAAACCGACACGAACCTGCCAGGCGCTGACGCAGAAAGAGCGATGTCCATGCCGGTGTCACAACACCGATACGCCGACAGCGCGCTTTCGCGCTCAAAGCCTTGACGTTAAAACAGCATGACCGTCGCACCGGGGGCGGGTCAATAAAGCAGTCCCGTGCTGCGATAGAAAACTTCTATTGAAACGCTTCAAGGACCGCGAGCCGGCGCGCCTCATGCAGCAGCGCCGACACGAGTGGCGTGAACGGTTCGCGATACTGGGCGACCAGCCCGACCGAATGCGCCGCCAGCGGTTCGACGATCGGGATCATCCGGATCTCGGCCGAAAAACCGAAGGATTCGGCGACATTGCGGGGCATGATCGAGGCCCAGCGACCGGTGCGGATATGCGAGAACAGGACGATCATGGAGTTCGATTCAAGCGTCGGCTTCACCGAGACGCCGGCCTCCGCCATGTGCTGATTGATGATGCGGCGGTTCTGCATATCGGCGGTCAATAGACAAAGCCGAAGATCGGCCACCTCCCGCCAGGTGACCTGTTCACGGTCGCTGAGCGGTGTGCCGGCGGCGGCGATGAGGTGGTAACGCTCGGCATAAAGCGGAACGGATGTGACGCGGCCCAGCGGCTCGTTGTCGAGATAGGTGATTCCAGCATCGATCTCGAGATTCTCCAGCAGGCTGAGCACCTGAAGCGAGGTGCGCGAGGAGACAGAGAAGGTCACGTCCGGATGCTTCTCCTGGAAGGATGCGGTGATGCGCGGCACCATCGAGAGTGCGGTGGGAATGACGGCGATGCGAATATGGCCGGCAAGACCTCGCCTGGCCGCCCGCATCTCCTCGCGCATGGTGCGGGTGTCTCCGACGATGCGACGCGCCCATTCCAGCACCCGCTGGCCCTCAGGCGTGAGCCCCTGATATCGCGAGCCACGGTTGACCAGCATGACCCCCAGATGATCCTCGAGCTGGCGGATCGCCGCCGAGAGTGTCGGCTGCGTGATCCCGCACTCCTCCGCCGCCCGACCGAAATGCTCGGCCCTGGCAAGGGCGATGAAGAATTCAAGCTTGTCGATCATGGGCGCTCCTCGAGCCCGACACTAAGCATGTCAGACGCCCGGCGCAAACCGATCGGCGCTGATTGCACCGGGGGCTCCGACCAAAGGCGGGTGCTTCGACGTTGATCGCGCCTTCAATCCTCTTCGGGCGACCGATCGGCGCCTATGCCTGCCTTGGAACCGCAATACATGTCGTAAAGCACGGACACGAGGTCGGTCAGACCGGGATCGGCAATGCTGTAATAGATCAGGCGTCCGTCCCGGCGGGTAGAGACGATGCGCTCCATGCGAAGCCTGGCCAGCTGCTGCGAGACGACGGCCTGCTGCAGACCGAGAATCGTCTCGATCTCCCCAACCGTCTTCTCTCCCTGGCTGAGAATGCACAGGATCAGCAACCGTGTTTCGTGCGACAGGGCTTTGAGAAGCGTGCTGGCGGCACGGGCCTTCGACATGAAGCCCTCCAGTTGCTCCTTCTCCATCCCGCTGCTGATGTGCGGCACATTCATGAAACCATCCAAACCTGCGACAGATATTCGAAGAGCCTTATACGGCAATGCAATTGCGGCGAAAATGCCTCAGTGGCGAAATACCGCGCACTTGGGCTTCGTCCAGTCGGCAGAGCTTGGGCGTCAATTGATTTCCAGCGGGGCGTCAACCGAGGTTGACCGACTCGACCCGTTCTTTGAGCAATGCCGCGCTCCGCCGAAGTGCTGCGGCTTCCGCCTCGTCCAGGTCGGGAAAGAGATCGGCGACCACGCCTTGCGCGCCGATGATGCGTGGGACAGACAGCGCGACATCCTCGACACCTTCCACGCGCGGCGTCACGATCGACACCGACAAGACATCCCGCTGGTCCTGCGCGATTGCCTTGACGATACGGGCGAGACCCGCACCGATGCCATAATAGGTCGAGCCCTTGCCCGCGATGATCTTGTAGGCGGCATTGCGAACGCCATTGTCGATCGATTGTCGAACCTCGTCTGTGATCGGCTTTCCCACCTGCTCGGCGAACGACTGCAGGGCAACCGAGCCGGCGCGCGCGTTCGACCAGGCCAGAACCTCGCTGTCGCCATGCTCGCCGAGCACATAGGCATGCACCGACTGCGGAGCGATGCCGAGATGGCGGCCGACAAGACTGCGGAACCGTGCGGTGTCGAGAATGGTGCCGGATCCGATCACCCTCCGGGGCGGAAGGCCGGACAGGCGGGTCGCGATCTGCGTCATGATGTCAACCGGGTTCGAGGCAATGAGCAGGATGGCGTCAGGCGTGGCGCGCAGCACATCGCCAACAACGTCGCGGAAAACGGCGGCATTGCGCTCCAGAAGCTCGAGCCGGCTCTCGCCGGGTTTCTGGCTGACGCCCGCGGCAATGATCACCACGCGGGCGCCCGCGAGCGCCGCATAGTCGCCGGCGACGACGGTGGTTGCCGAAACGAAGGGCACGGCGTGCGAAATGTCCTCGGCCCGGGCGACGGCCAGCGCCTCATTCTTGTCGACGAGCACAATATCGCTGACGACACCCAGCAGAGCGAGGGCATAACCCGCCGAACTGCCGACCATGCCGGCCCCCACGATCCCAACCTTCATGGCTTACCCTCCGTTTGCGCCTCGGCCGACTAGAGACCATGAACCTTTCAATTGTGTGGCAGCACGTCAAGCCGCATGCGCGATCCCCGTCAGACGGACCTGGCCGGTACGGAACCCTGCCCCCTGCAAGTTGCCGGGGGGAGGGGGCACAAAAAAAGCGGCCCTGAAGGCCGCTCCTTGTTCGAATGCCATGCCCAATCAGGCCGGGATCAGCACGCCGTTGAGATGAGTAAGCTCGGCCAGATACTGCTCAAGGCGGGTCCGATGCTCGTGCCCTTCGACGGCGTTCAGCTCGGCGCGGGCAGCCTCGATCCGCTTGGTCAGCGTTTCGCGGTTGAGATCGGTGAGGGCGACGGCCGATTCGGCCAGCAGCGTGCAGCCGGTCGGGACGATATCGGCAAAGCCGCCGAACACGACGTATTTGGTGACCTGACCATTGGCGGCCTTCACGGACACCACACCCGGCTTGACGGTCGTCATCGTCGGCGCGTGATTGGCCATGACGGTCATTTCGCCTTCGGTTGCCGGGATGACAACTTCGCTGACCTTTTCGGAAAGCAGCAGGCGCTCGGGCGAAACGAGTTCAAAATTGAAATTGTCGGCCATGGTTGTTCACTTCTCCCATAGAGGCAGGAACGGCGCGCGCCTTTGGGCGCGCGCCAGGTCCGTTATCAGGCAGCTTCAGCGGCCAGCTTCTTTGCCTTTTCGATGGCTTCTTCCATCGAGCCGACCATGTAGAAGGCAGCTTCCGGCAGGTGGTCGTACTCGCCGTTGACCAGACCCTTGAAGCCCTTGATCGTGTCTTCCAGAGCAACCAGCTTGCCCGGCGAACCGGTGAAGACTTCGGCGACGAAGAACGGCTGCGACAGGAAGCGCTCGATCTTGCGGGCGCGAGCAACCGTCAGACGGTCGTCTTCAGACAGTTCGTCCATGCCGAGGATGGCGATGATGTCCTGCAGAGCCTTGTAGCGCTGCAGCGTCGACTGAACCTTACGAGCCACTTCGTAGTGCTCTTCGCCGACGATCATCGGGTCAAGCATACGCGAGGTGGAGTCGAGCGGGTCAACGGCCGGGTAGATACCCTTTTCGGCGATCGAGCGCGACAGAACGGTCGTTGCGTCCAGGTGAGCGAACGAGGTTGCCGGTGCCGGGTCGGTCAAGTCGTCGGCGGGAACGTAAATGGCCTGAACCGAGGTGATCGAGCCCTTGGTGGTGGTGGTGATGCGTTCCTGCATCTGACCCATGTCGGTGGCGAGCGTCGGCTGATAACCAACGGCCGACGGGATACGGCCGAGCAGAGCCGACACTTCCGAACCCGCCTGGGTGAAGCGGAAGATGTTGTCGACGAAGAAGAGAACGTCCTGACCTTCGTCACGGAACTGTTCGGCGATCGTCAGACCGGTCAGAGCGACGCGAGCGCGGGCGCCCGGCGGTTCGTTCATCTGGCCGTAAACGAGGGCGGCCTTCGAGCCTTCGCCGCCGCCATGCTTGTTAACGCCCGACTCGATCATTTCGTGATAGAGGTCGTTGCCTTCGCGGGTACGCTCGCCAACACCGGCGAATACCGAGTAACCACCGTGGGCCTTGGCGACGTTGTTGATGAGTTCCATGATGAGAACGGTCTTGCCGACGCCTGCGCCGCCGAACAGGCCGATCTTGCCGCCCTTGGCGTAAGGTGCGAGCAGGTCGACGACCTTGATGCCCGTGACGAGGATCTGGGCTTCAGTCGACTGCTCTACATAGGCCGGTGCATCCTGGTGGATGGCGCGCTTGCCGGCGGTCTCGATCGGACCGGCTTCGTCGACCGGCTCACCGATGACGTTCATGATACGGCCGAGGGTTTCCTTGCCGACCGGAACCGAGATCGGAGCGCCCGTGTCGGCGACCGGCTGGCCACGAACCAGACCTTCGGTCGAGTCCATGGCGATCGTACGAACCTGGTTTTCGCCGAGGTGCTGGGCCACTTCGAGAACGAGGCGGTTGCCGCCGTTATCGGTTTCCAGCGCGTTCAGGATCGGGGGCAGTTCGCCTTCGAACGCCACGTCGACGACAGCGCCGATGACCTGCGTCACCTTGCCGAGAGCGCCGGTTGCGACCGCGGTCGCCTTAGATTTCGGGGTAGCTGCCTTAGCCATGTATCTTACCCTCTTTCCTTAACCTCAGAGCGCTTCCGCGCCCGAAATGATTTCAATGAGTTCCTTGGTGATCTGGGCCTGGCGCTGACGGTTGTACGAGAGCGTAAGCTTGTTGATCATCTCACCAGCATTGCGCGTCGCATTGTCCATCGCGCTCATCTTGGCGCCCATTTCACCGGCGACGTTTTCGAGCAGGGCCCGGAAGATCTGCACAGAGATGTTGCGCGGGATGAGATCCTCAAGGATCGCGCCGGCATCGGGCTCATATTCGTAGACTGCGGCCGGGCCGGCTGCAGCAGCAGCGGCCGGAGCGGCAGCCGGGATCAGCTGCTGTGCGGTCGGCACCTGGCTGATAACGGACTTGAACTCCGAGTAGAACAAGGTGGCGACATCGAATTCGCCCTTGTTGAACATCGAGATCACCTTGCGGCCGATGGCGTCGGCATTCTCGAAGCCCACGCGCTTGACTTCGCGAAGGTCGGTGCGTTCGACGATGTTGGCGCCGAACTCGCGACGAAGGCTGTCATACCCCTTCTTGCCGACGCAGAAGATCTTGACCGTCTTGCCGGCAGCCAGCAGCTTGCGCGCGTGATCGCGCGCAAAGCGGGCGATCTGCGAGTTGAAACCGCCGCAAAGGCCACGCTCGGCGGTGCAGACGATGAGCAGATGCACATTGTCCTGACCGGTCCCGGTCATCAGCCGGGGTGCACTATCGTCGCTGCCGACCGCCTGAGCGATATTGGCAAGGACGGCACCCATGCGCTGCGAATAGGGACGAGCAGCCTCGGCCGCCTCCTGCGCACGACGCAGCTTCGCCGCGGCGACCATTTTCATCGCCTTGGTGATTTTCTGCGTCGCCTTGACGGAGGCGATCCGGTTTTTCAGATCCTTAAGTGAAGGCATCCGTTATCCGTCCTTGGCTTGAGCCTCGATTACGCGAAAGACTTGGCGAACTGATCCAGAGCAGCCTTGAGCTTGCCCTTGGTATCGTCGCTGATGGCCTTTTCGGTGCGGATGGCGTCGAGAATGACCTTGCCTTCCGAGCGGAGGTAGGAGAGCAGACCCTGTTCGAACTTGCCAACCTGGTTGACGGCGATCTTGTCGAGGTAACCGTTGACGCCGGCGAAGATCACGGCAACCTGCTCTTCCGTCTTCAGCGGCGAGAACTGCGGCTGCTTCAGGAGTTCGGTCAGGCGTGCACCGCGGTTCAGCAGGCGCTGGGTCGATGCATCGAGGTCGGAGCCGAACTGGGCGAAGGCGGCCATTTCGCGATACTGGGCAAGTTCGCCCTTGATCGAGCCGGCAACCTGCTTCATCGCCTTGATCTGAGCCGACGAACCGACGCGCGAAACCGACAGACCGACGTTAACGGCCGGACGGATACCCTGATAGAACAGGTCGGTTTCGAGGAAGATCTGGCCGTCGGTGATCGAGATCACGTTGGTCGGGATGAAGGCCGAAACGTCGTTACCCTGGGTTTCGATGACCGGCAGAGCGGTCAGCGAGCCGGCGCCGCGCTCGTCGGAGAGCTTTGCAGCGCGCTCAAGCAGACGGGAGTGCAGGTAGAAGACGTCGCCCGGATAAGCTTCGCGGCCCGGCGGACGGCGCAGCAGCAGCGACATCTGACGGTAGGCAACGGCCTGCTTGGAAAGGTCGTCATAGCCGATGAGAGCGTGCTGGCCGTTGTCGCGGAAGAATTCGCCCATGGCGCAGCCGGCGAACGGAGCGAGGTACTGCATCGGAGCCGGATCGGAAGCCGTTGCAGCAACGATGATCGAGTACTTCAGAGCGCCGCGCTCTTCCAGAACCTTGACGAACTGGGCAACGGTCGAACGCTTCTGGCCGATAGCGACGTAGACGCAGAACAGCTTGTCGCCGTCCGGACCATTGTCGTGAATGGCCTTCTGGTTCAGGATCGTGTCGAGAATGATGGCGGTCTTGCCGGTCTGACGGTCGCCGATGACCAGCTCGCGCTGGCCGCGGCCGACCGGGATCAGGGCGTCGATGGCCTTGAGGCCGGTCGACATCGGCTCGTGAACCGACTTACGCGGAATGATGCCGGGAGCCTTGACGTCGACGCGCGAACGGCGGGTCGCATTGATCGGGCCCTTGCCGTCGATCGGGTTGCCGAGCGCGTCGACGACGCGGCCGAGCAGTTCCGGACCAACCGGAACGTCAACGATGGCGCCGGTCCGCTTGACGGTGTCGCCTTCCTTGATGTCACGGTCCGAACCGAAAATAACGACACCGACGTTGTCGGCTTCGAGGTTCAGCGCCATACCACGGATGCCGCCCGGGAATTCAACCATTTCGCCGGCCTGGACATTGTCGAGACCGTAGACGCGGGCAATACCGTCACCGACGGAAAGCACCTGGCCGACTTCGGAAACTTCCGCTTCCTTGCCGAAGTTTTTGATTTGATCTTTCAGAATTGCGGAAATTTCCGCGGCGCGGATATCCATCAGCCAACCTCTTTCAGTGCAAGCTTAAGGGTGGAAAGTTTGGTGCGAAGAGACGTGTCGATCTGGCGCGAGCCGACCTTGACGATCAGACCACCGAGAATGGAGGGATCGATCGCCACAGCGATCGAGACATCCTTGCCGGTGACGCTCTTCAGCGCCGCCTTCAATTCATTTTCCTGCTCGGACGTCAACGCGTGCGCCGACGTCACCTCGGCCGTCACTTCACCGCGATGAGCGGCAGCGATCTGGCGGAAAGAGGCGATCATGCCGGATACAGCAAACAGACGGCGATTGCCGGCCACGACCTTGAGGAAATTGGTAACGAGATCACCGAAACCGGCCTTCTCGCAAAGGGCAACAACCGCCCGAGTCTGGTCTTCGGCCGTAAAGACCGGAGAGAGGACCAACCGCTTCAGGTCCTCGCTCGATTCGATCATGGCCTGGAAGCGATTGAGATCGCCGCTCACCGCGTCGATCGAGCCGGCTTCGAGCGCAAGCTCGAAAAGCGACGACGCATAGCGTTCGGCCACGCCTGAAATGACTTGGGATGTGTCTGCCACGGGCAAAATATTCCCTGCTTTTGATCCAGGACTTCCGCGACCCGTAAAAGGAAGCGATAACATCCTGAAATCGTTAGGTTTTATTGAAAAACACAGAGGTTACCCGCTTGCGTTTTTCGAATTTCGCGGTCCGTCTAGCATAGGAACTGTGGACTCGCAACACGCGTATTAACGGAATAAGCCTTTAGGACAAGGCCTTGGACGCAAATTTCTGCAATTCTGCGTCAAATTGGTGAGACAGCGTGCTGGCGCTCGATCTTTCCCGTCAGACCACCCCGAGCGCATAGCTGAGCGGCAGCGCCGCCAGAGCGACCTCTACAACCAGAAGTAGGATATTGCGAAGGGTATTTCCCCGATCCGACATGATCGAAAGGATCCGCCCGAAAGAGGCCAGCGCCATGGCCGCGCCAAAGGCGAGATAGAGGGTCGGCTGCGCGAGCATCAGCGTGGTGCCCGAGAAGCCGACAATCAGCCCTCCGGCCGAACGCGCCGCCCCCAGCCCCTCGGGGCGGAGCTCACGCGGCTGCAGTCCGAGAAATCGCAACGTCAGCCCGGGCGCGAACATGATCAGGACGCCGATCAGCGCTGCGGCCGCGGCGGCGCAAAAGGCGAGCTGCTCGCCGAACTCGGTGGGAAAATAGAACTCCATCATCGATCCCTGTCGAATGCGAATAAGACGTGGCGCTTATCGCACAATGCGGCCGCGGGAGATATTGCCGTGGCGGCATTTTCTGCGTCATTCGAATAGGCGCCGCCGGTGTGACGTTAAAGGAAACTCTGCGGATCGACGTCGACCTGCACCTGGATCGATCGGCGCTCCTTGGGCCCATTGGCGAGCATGGCCCGCACGAAACCCTGCATGTCACTGGTGCGCCGGCCATGCACGAGAAGACGGAACCGGTGACGGCCGCGGATCAGCGCGAGCGGCGCCTCGGCCGGCCCGAGAATGGCGATGTCGCGTTCGACCGGAGCAGACTGGCGCAGCTGGCGCGCATGGGTCTCGGCCTCGGCCCGGGTGTCAGCCGAGACGATGATCGAGACGAGGCGCCCGAAGGGCGGAAGCGCCGCACGCTCGCGCTCGGCGATCTCGCGCTCATAGAAGGCCGAGGCATCGCCGGAGACCAGCGCCTGCATCACCGGATGCTGCGGCTGGAAGGTCTGCAACAGGCCGTGGCTCTTGCGTCCGGTGCGGCCGGCGCGTCCGGTCACCTGGGACAGCAGCTGGAAGGTTCGCTCTGCCGCCCGCGGATCGCCATTGGCAAGACCGATATCGGCGTCGACAATGCCGACCAGAGTCATCAGCGGGAAGTTATGGCCCTTGGCGACGAGCTGCGTGCCGATGACGATATCCGCTTCGCCATTGGCGATCGCCTCGAGCTCCAACCTGAGCCTCTTGACCCCGCCGAGATCGGAAGAGAGGACCAGCGTGCGGGCATCGGGGAAATGCTTTTCCACCTCTTCGGCAATCCGTTCGACACCCGGCCCGCAGGCGACGAGATGGTCGAGCGTGCCGCATTCGGGACAAGCCTGCGGCGTCGGTTCGGAATAGCCGCATTGATGGCACTGGATCTGGCCCCGGAAACGGTGCTCCACCAGCCAGCTCGAGCATTGCGGGCACTGGAAGCGGTGGCCGCAGACCCGGCAAAGCGTGAGCGGCGCATAGCCACGACGATTGAGGAAGAGGAGCGCCTGCTCCTTGCGCTCGACGGTGCGTCCGACGGCGCGCAGGAGAAGCGGCGAGAGAAAGCCGCCCCGCTCCGGCGGGTGACGGCGCATGTCGATGAGATGCAGGTCCGGCATGGCCGCATCGGCAAAACGTGTCGGCAGGTGGATGCGCCGGTAGCGGCCCGCCTGGCAATTGACCTGGCTCTCGACAGAAGGTGTGGCCGAGACCAGCACGACCGGAAAGCCGGAAATGCGCGCCCGCACCACCGCCATGTCGCGGGCATTGTAGAAGACGCGGTCTTCCTGCTTGAAGGCCGGGTCATGCTCTTCGTCGACGATGATCAGTCCGAGATCCTCGAACGGCAGGAAGAGCGCCGAGCGCGCGCCCGCCACCACGCGGATCTCGCCGGTCGCGGCCTGGCGCCAGACCTTCTCGCGGGTGCGGGTCGCGAGATCGGAATGCCACTCGCCGGGCTTGGCACCGAAACGGTCCTGGAAGCGCTCGAGGAAGTTGGCCGTTAGCGCGATTTCCGGCAGCAGGATCAGGACCTGCTTGCCCTGGCGCAGCGTCTCGGCGATCGCCTCAAAATAGACCTCCGTCTTGCCCGAGCCGGTGACGCCGTCGATGAGGGCGACCGAAAAGCCGCCGTTCCGAATACCGTCGAGGATCTCGTCCGCCGCCTCCTTCTGCGGACCCGCCAGGCGATGCGGGGCAAATTCGGGATCGGGGCGGGCAACCAGCGGCGGCGGCGGCAGGAACACGGTCTCGAACACACCCTGCGTCGCCAGCCCGTCGATCACGCTAGTCGAGACGCCGCTGGCATGGGCCAGACCACTCTTCGTCCAGGAGAGACCGTCGCCGGCGAGATCGAGCACCTTGCGCCTTGCCGGCGTCATGCGCTCGGGCTCGATGCCCGAGAAGCGAAAGCCCTCGACCATCGGTTCGGGGTCAAGCGCCGCCGGCGCGCGAAGCGCCATGCGCGCGACATAGCCGGGAGGCGAGAGCGTGTAGGAAGCGACCCAGTCGAGAAAGCTGCGCATCGCCTTGTCGAGCGGCGGACAGTCGAACACCTTGGTGATCGCGCGCAGCTTCTTCGGATCGACGCTTCCGGCCTCGGGGCCGTCCCACACGACGCCGATCACCTGGCGGGGGCCGAGCGGTACCTGGACGACGGCACCCGGCTCCACCGCGATGCCGTCGGGCACGGCATAGCTATAGGCGACCGGCGCCGGCATCGGCACAAGCACGGGCACGACACGGGAGGTGGGCAGCGGACCGAACAGTCCGGGCGAATCGTCTTTCATGGCCCGTCATACTTGCCCTTGGCTCGGTTGAAAGGAAACCCAAAAGCACGCCGGCAAGAGAAAGGCCCGCAGCGACTGGCCGCGGGCCCTTGGTGTTGATGGTCCGTCCGGCGCAAGACCGGCCAGGTCAGCCGTAGGTCGCGTATCGCGGCCGGGCCGCCGCCATCTCGGCACCCGCCTGCCGCAGCTGGTTAACAGCATGGCTATTGCCGTCCGACAGCTGGAACTGGCGGATGAGTTCACGCAGACGCTGCGATTCCATCGCAAGCGTTGCGCTGGAGGCATTGGCCTCTTCCACCATGGCCGCGTTTTTCTGCGTGACCTGATCCATCTGGTTGACGGCGCTGTTGACTTCGGAGAGCCCGACCGATTGTTCGCGCGCGGAGGTCGCGATCGCATCCATGTGCTGATTGACGGTGACGATATACGACTCGATGGTCTTCAGCGCCTCGCCCGTATCCTTGACCAGCTTCACCCCGCTTTCGACCTCAGCGCTCGAATTGCGGATCAGATCCTTGATCTCCTTTGCCGCATGGGCGGAACGCTGTGCCAGCTCGCGCACCTCCTGGGCGACAACGGCAAAGCCCTTGCCGGCCTCGCCTGCCCGCGCGGCCTCGACGCCGGCATTGAGCGCCAGAAGGTTCGTCTGGAAGGCGATTTCGTCGATGACGCCGATAATGTTGGCGATCTGGTTGGAGGACTGCTCGATCCGCTGCATGGCATCGACGGCATTCGCGACCACCTGGCCCGAATGAGCCGCACTGGCATTGGCCTGGACGGCCACGGAGCGTGCCTCTTCCGCGCGGCGCGAGGAATTGGCGACATTGACGGTGATCTGGTCGAGAGCGGCCGCGGTCTCCTCAAGAGAGGCAGCCTGTTGCTCCGTGCGCTTCGAGAGATCATCGGCGCTCTGGCTGATTTCACGGGTGCCCGAGTCGATCGAACGGGAGGCTTCCGCAACCGAGGTCAGCGCATTGCCGAGCTGGGCGACGGCGGCATTGAAATCGCTGCGCAGGCTTTCGAATTCGGCCGCGAACGGTTCCCGCAGCTGGTAGGTCAGATTGCCGGCCGAAAGCTGCTTGAGACCATCGGCAAGGCCTGCGGTCGCATGCGTCATGGCTTCGGTGCGGACGCGCTCGATTTCGGAATTGCGACGACGCTCACGTTCACTTGCTTCCTGGGTCGAGGCGGCCTCCTCCTCCAGCCGGCGATTGGCAATCGCATTATTGCGGAAGATCTCGACGGCCGCGGCCATCGCGCCGATCTCGTCGACGCGTCCAACGCCCGGAATGTCGCATGACGTATCGCCGTCGGCGAGGGTACGCATGCTCGCCGTCATCTGGCGGATCGGCCCGGCAATGCTGCGGGCGACCAGCCACATGGCGGCAACACCACCAAGCGCGATCACCACCGCCACCAGGATCTGCAGCATGCCGTCATTGGCATTGCGCTCGGTCAGGCCCTGGTCGAGACGGGTGGCCTCGGCCATCGCGACATCGCGCGGTACGTCGATCATCACGGCCCACGGCGTCTTCGTGCGGCCGATGATGATCGGCGAGAAGGCCTTGAAGACGTCGCCGTTCGCCTGAACCTCGTCGCGGCCGGCGCGGATGACGTCGAGATACTGCGTCAGATCCTTGTTGGAGGCGTCGAAGGACTGACCGATCGTTTCCGGCTTCTCACTGGATGCGACGACGAGACCCATATGGCTGACGATCGAAACGGAAGCCTGGCCACCATAGATCGAGGCCTTCACCTGCTCGGCCAGCTTCTGGACGAAGGCCAGATCGAAGTCGGCACCGGCGACACCTGCGAACTTGCCGTTGACGGTGATCGGAACCGACATCGTGGCCAGGTAGACGCTCTTGCCCTGGACGATATAGGGCAGCGGGTCGAGGATGCTTTCACCCTGGCCCTTCTGCGGACCGATGTACCAGCCGCCCTTCATGACGCCATTCGGATGAAGCTCGGAACTGTCATACTCGACAAGCGGCTGAAGGGCGATCTTGCCAGCGGCGTCGCGGGTCCAGTAAGGCAGGAAGCGACCGGTGGCGTCCGATCCTATGTCGCGACGATTGCGGAAGGTCTCGTCGGCGCCATCAAGGGCATTCGGCTCCCAGGCACTGTAGGTGCCGTTGAAGCGCGGATTGTCCTTGAGGACGTTGAGGAGAATGGCGTTCAGCTGCTCGCGGCGCGTCGAAGACGGTGTCGCGGCGGCGTCCCCGGCCAGCATTTCGAAGCTGCGCGCCATGACACGGGCGGCGTCGAAGGCACTGTCGAGCGACGAGCGGATAACACCGGCCTGGGTGGACGCAAGCGTCTGGAGGCTCTGTTTGGTCTTGATGTCCGTCAGCTCGGTCACGGCGCCGGCGACGAAAGCCCGGTTATTGCTGGCGGCGACGATGCCGTAGCCGACCAGACCGGCGGTGGCCGCCAGCACGCACATGCCGGACAGAACTGCAATTTTTAGCTGTATCGACTTGAAGCGCATTCGTTTTTTCCCCTAACCGAGCGCATGGACCGGGGACCTGCGAGAATCGCACTTTGCCCCCTTTGGACGCGTCCAGCTTGGGCGCCGGACTGGTTAACGAAGTCCGCTTGGAAAAGGGCGACGAAGAATTCGCTAATCAAGAATATGCGAAAATTGTCGCAAAAACGCGACGCCGGCGCCGGATCGCCGAGAAATCGGCGATCCGCGGCCCCCCGGAGAGCGGGGAAACCGGCGCCCAGCTCAAGCAAAGGCGCCTGCAACCGGCAATCGCCACGTCCTGCATGACGCGGCTGCCCGGGCCGTGCGGATCAGAGGGAAAAGGTGGCATTGCCGTCCGCTGCGAGGGCATGAACGGTATGGCGCTCGAGCGCAGCCGTCACTTCGACGGGGTCGCCGACGAGCTGTGCCGGATCGATGAGGTGGCCGACCGTAAAATCGAAACGATCGCCCTTCTTGTTCAGGAGCTCGTAGAACACCGTCATGTCGCGCAGCTCGGTCGACCACTTGGCGAACCAGTAGAAGAGGCCGGAATTGCGGGCGGACATGTTCACCGGCAGGATCGGCAGATTGTACTTGCGCGCAAGGCCGACGGCCGACGTCTTCCACGGTCGCTCGTTGAGCCGGCCGTTCGCCCAGTAGGCGATGCGGCCGGAGGGAAAGAGCACGGTGGCCTTCTCTTCCTTTATGGCGCGGGTGGTCAGTTGCAGGGTCTCGCGCGCCTTGAGCTTGGTCTTGTGCTCCTCACGCCATTCAACCGGAATGATGATCTCGGCAAAGCGCGGATTGACCCGGATCGCATCGCGGTTGGCAAAGAACATCATGTCCGGCCGGCTATGCTTCAGGAGATCGAACACCGCCACGCCGTCGGCAATGCCGGTCGGATGGTTGCTGACCATGATGAAGCCGCCCGTGGCCGGTATGCGTTCGCCGTGGCGCACATTGATGTCGAGCTTGAGGATGCCGCTGAGATAGTCGAAGGCCTGATGGCCCGGCATGTTGGCAATGTCGTTGGCGAACTCGATCGCCTTGGCATAGCGCAGCAGGGTGTAGAGGAACGGGCGCATCACCGGCCAGAGCGGATGATGGACGATCTTCTCGCCACGTTCGGCGATCAGCGTATCCACGATATGGCCCGGCTTGCCTTGCGAGACCAGCGCGACCGCCTCGGCGAACTGCCCGAAGGTTGTCATCGAATCACGACGCGCCATCTGGAACTCCGACTTTTTCGATCAGATTCTATTGCAGCCCAATGTGATCGAAGCATGACAGACAGAATGGCCGTTAGCCATTCCCTAACGCTAGGGGTTCATGTTGTCCGACCAGGCAAGAGAAGTAAAGGAAGCGGGCATGGACGAGCTGTTGATCCTCGCGGCCGACGACCTGATGGCCGAACGGGCGGCATGGCTGGCGAGCCTTGGCGAAGAGCGGCGCCTTTCGGACAATACGCTGGAGGCCTATGAACGCGATACAAGACAGTTCCTCCGGTTCCTGACCGGCCATGTCGGCGGTCCGGCAACCATCAAGGACATTTCGGCGCTTCGCCCGGCGGACCTGCGCGCCTTCCTCGCCTTCCGCCGCAAGCAAGGCGCCGGCGCCCGCTCGCTCGGCCGCCATCTGGCCGGCCTGCGCTCGTTCCTGAGGCATCTCGAGCGCAAGGGCTTGGTCAATGCTGCCGGCGCCAGCGCCATCAGTTCGCCCAAACAGCCGAAATCCCTGCCCAAGCCCTTGAGCGACCAGCAGGCCCTGGCGGTGGTCAGCCAGGACGCGCAGCTGCATGAGGAACCCTGGATCGCGGCCCGCGACGCGGCCGTTCTCACCCTGCTCTACGGCTGCGGCCTGCGCATATCCGAGGCGCTCGATCTGACCCCGGCAGCCTTTGCCGGTCAGCCGACCTCTCTGCGCATCACCGGCAAGGGCGCCAAGACGAGGCTTGTCCCGCTGCTGCCCGTGGTCGAGGACGCGGTCGACACCTACAGGAAGCTCTGCCCCTATCATCTGGAGCCGGGCGAACCGCTGTTTCGCGGCGCCCGCGGCGGCAAGCTGCAGCCGGCGATCATACAGCGCGAAATGCAGCGGCTTCGCTCCGCCCTGGGGCTTCCGGACACGGCAACGCCGCATGCGCTTCGCCATTCCTTCGCCACCCATCTCTTAGGCAGCGGCGGCGATCTTCGCACCATTCAGGAACTGCTCGGGCATGCCAGCCTTTCGACCACGCAGGTCTATACCGGCGTCGACGCCGCCAGGCTTCTCGACGTCTACGAGCGCGCGCATCCGCGCGCCTGAGGCCCGGCCCGTTAACCACTTACATTAAGGAAACATGAGGGGCCGACCGCTAAAGTGCCGCAACCGAAACGGACATTTTCATGATCGCGCAATCCCTCGACCGGTTCCGCCAGCAGATCCCGCTTTTCTCCGCCAGTGACGCCGTTCTCTGGCTGTTCGCGGCCGCGCATGTGGCGCTGCTCGTCGTCACCGCATTGGTTCTTCTTTCCGTTTCTCCGGCAATGGCCGGGGAACCGGTGACCTGCAAAGGCGAAAACCTCCTGCCTGGCCTGCAGAAGAACGAGCCCACTGCTTATGCCAGGATCATCGCCGAAGCCGAAAAGGTTCCGAACGGCAAGGGGCTCTTCTGGAAGATCGAGAAGCCGGGCGTCGAGCCGTCCTATCTGCTCGGCACCATGCACGTGACCGACCCGCGCGTGACGGCCATGCCGAAGGGTGCCACCGAAGCGGCCGCAGGTGCATCGACCATCGTGATCGAATCCGACGAGATCCTCGATGAGAAGAAGGCGGCGGCAGCGATGCTGATGCACCCGGAGCTGACCATGTTCACGGACGGCACGACGATCCGTGACCACCTGTCGGCCAAGGATGCGGACAAGCTTGAGGCTGGCCTCAAGGCCCGCGGCCTCTCCCTTTCTGCGGTTGCACGTATGAAGCCGTGGATCCTCTCGAGCTTTGTCGCCCTCCCCGCCTGCGAACTGGCGCGCAAGGCATCTGGGGCCTCCTTTCTCGACAAGCACATCGCCGAGAATGCGGTCAAGGCCGGCAAGAAGGTTGTCGGCCTTGAAACACTGGCCGAGCAATTGCAGGCCATGGCCGATCTTCCGGTCGATTTCCACCTGCAGGCGCTGATAGACACGCTCGAACTCGGCGACAAGATGGACGACGTCATCGAGACGATGACCGCCCTCTATCTCGCGGGCGACATCGGCATGACCATGCCGATGCTGGAAGCAGTGACCCCGACCGAGCCCGGCAAGGATGAGAGCGCCTATGCCGCCTTCGAGAAGCGCATCGTGACCGATCGCAACAGGATCATGGCCGAACGCGCGGCGCCCTTGCTCGAAGAAGGCAAAGTTTTCATCGCCGTCGGCGCATTGCATCTTCCGGGAGAGCAAGGATTGATAGAGCTTCTGCGCAAGCAGGGCTACACGGTCAGCGCCATCGAGTGACGGCGGCGCCGACCGAGCTGCCGCATCAGCCGCGGGTCATGCGCTTGAGCACGTTCGTCTTCCAATAGAACTGGTGAACCAGCGCGCCGGCCACGTGGACCGCGATCAGCACCAGAATGGCCAGCTTGAAGGGGCCGGCATGGATAAAGCCGGCAAGATCCACGCCGCCATACATCTTGGCCATGCCCGATACCGGCATCAGGATGAGCAGCAGATAGAGGCCGCCATGGACCAGCTTGGCCACCAGCTGGAAGAAGGGCGGCTCATCGGCCGGTACCCCCGGGGCGCCCTGGAAATAGCGCAGACAGAGCCGCGTGACCAGCAGGACGAGGATGGCGATCCCGGAGAAAGCATGAAGCTGCGCCGGCAGGAACATGTCCGGAGTGGGAGTGCCGCCGGCGGCACGGATTTCCTTCAGACTGTCGAAAACGCCGCCTGAGATGAAGTTGAAAAGAACGAGCAGCACCGTGAGCCAGTGCACGGCACGCTGCGAAATGGAATAGGACAAAACGGGGGAGGACGCCATTTTCTTGCCTTTCGTCAATCAGTTAAGGGCAATTGCGTCCGGATGATAAAGGTCGCGCCCTGCATGGCAAGGCGCGACCCGAAACATGGAGAAGATTTAACCTTCAGATAGCGATTTACATATGAATGGGCTTGAAGAAGGTCGCGAGGGCCGCTTCCTTGACCGCCTCCGACATGGTCGGATGCGCGTGGCAGGTGCGGCCGAGGTCTTCCGAAGAGCCACCGAACTCCATCAGCACGGCCGCCTCGTGGATCATCTCGCCAGCACCGAATCCGATAATGTGAACGCCGAGCACGCGGTCGGTTTCCTTGTCGGCCAGCACCTTGACGAAACCATCGGTCGCCTGCATGGCGCGGGCGCGGCCGTTGGCGGTGAACGGGAACTTGCCGGCTTTGTAGGCGATGCCCGCGGCCTTCAGCTCTTCCTCCGTCTTGCCCACAGAGGCGACTTCCGGCTGGGTGTAGACGACGCCCGGGATGACGTCATAGTTCACGTGGCCATGCTGGCCGGCGAGGATTTCGGCCAGCGCCACACCCTCGTCTTCCGCCTTGTGGGCGAGCATCGGACCCTTCACGACGTCGCCGATGGCATAGATACCGGCGACATTGGTACGGTAGTGGTTGTCGATCTCCACGCGGCCTCGAGCGTCGAGCGCGACACCGGCTTCGGCAAGGCCGAGACCCTCGGTATAGGGCTTGCGGCCGGTGGCGATCAGCACGACGTCAGCGTCGATCGTCTGCGCTTCGCCGCCCTTGACGGGTTCGAAGGTAACCTTGGCGCCTGTGTCGGACTTGGCAACGCCGGTCACCTTGGCGCCGAGATTGAATTCCATGCCCTGCTTGGCGAGCATGCGCTGGAACTGCTTGGAGACGTCGCCATCCATGCCACCGAGGATGGTGTCGAGATATTCGACGACGGTGACCTTGGCGCCGAGGCGCATCCAGACCGAACCGAGCTCCAGGCCGATCACGCCGCCGCCGACGACCACCATCTTGCCCGGGACCTTGTCGAGGGCAATGCCGCCAGTCGAAGATACGATGACCTTCTCGTCGATGTCGACGGCAACGCCCGGAATGCCGGCGACGTCGGAGCCGGTCGCGATGACGATGTTCTTGGTTTCGAGGATCTGCTCCTCGCCCTTGTCATTGGTGACCGAAACCTTGCCCGCGGCAACGATCTTGCCGGTGCCCTGGATGCCGTCGATCTTGTTCTTCTTGAACAGGAAGGAGACGCCCTCGACGTTCGACTTTACCGTCGCATCCTTGTGGGCCATCATCTTTCCGAGGTTCAGCTTCGGAGCGGCAACTTCGACGCCGAGCGCGTCCATGCCATGCGCGGCATGGTGATACATTTCCGACGCATGCAGCAGCGCCTTGGATGGAATGCAGCCGACGTTCAGGCAGGTGCCGCCATAGGTGGCACGCTTTTCGACCACGGCCACCTTGAGGCCGAGCTGGGCCGCCTTGATGGCGCAGACATAACCGCCCGGGCCACTACCGATTACCACCACATCATAAGCCATCGTATCGTTCCTTCGACTGTTACAGTGCCGTTGCCCGTCAGGCCTAGGGCGAACATTGTTTGAATGTGAAGACATCCCCCGGGGTAGCCGTCATGGCCGCGCCGAAGGCGGATGCCGCGATTGCCGGTCCGAAGCCCGGCAGGATGAGCGTGTCAGGCGCGTCGGCGCCTTCCTCCGGCAGGAGACCGACCGTGCCGGTCCCCCTGTCGGCGGCATAGATAATGCCCTTCCAGACGGTGCAGGCAGCGATGTCCGAGCCGGTCACGTCGCCGTCCGGGCAATTGTCGAGCGCCATCGCCACCGGCCGCTCGATCTCGGGATCGTAAAGCACGTGGCCATCGACGTTCATCCCGGCAGAAGGAGCAAGGAGCGAGAAGTGGTGGCTGACCGGCGTGTCTTCGCCGCTCGGCGCGAAGTGAAGCTCGATACCGGCTTCCGCCTCGGCATAGACAGCCTTTTCAACCACGCAATCGGCCGCGATGACCGGCAGGGCTCCAGCGATCCAGGCGGCAGCGATCGACGACGTGAGCCGTGGTGTCATCTCAGTTAGCCCTTGCCGCCGCTAGCTTGAGGCCAAAGGCGATGAAGACGAGCCCGGACGCCCGGTTGATCCATTTGCTCATACGGGAGAAGACCGCCCGCATGCGCGGCGTCGTCATGAAGAACGAAACGCCGACAAACCAGGCGATGAGGCAGGAGGCCATGACCAGGCCATAGCCGAACTTGACCATGCCGGGCGTCGAGGCGCTGACCAACGCGGAAAAGATCGACAGGAAGAACAGGACCGGCTTCGGGTTGAGCGCATTGGCAAGGAAGCCGAGACCGAAGGCGCGAAAGGCGCTCTGGCGTTGCTGATCCGGCTCGCCGGTCGCCGGATCAAGATCCGTGCGGCCGGAACGCAGGGCCATGACCCCCATGTAGATGAGATAGGCAGCGCCGACCCATTTGATGATGGCGAACAGCAGCAGTGACTGCGAGATGATAAGGCCGAGACCGAGGATCGTATACGTTACATGGAACATCAGCGACGCGCCGATGCCAATGCTGGTGAGGATCGCGGCGCGGCGTCCATGCACCATTGCCTGACGCATGACCATGGCGGTGTCGGCTCCCGGCGCGACGATCGCGAAGGAGAAGACGGCCATCAGCGAGGCGAGTTCCAGGAGATAGGCGTGCATCTTCGTCTTCCTTCCGACCTTTAGGGCAAACGCGGTTCGCCACTATGCCGGATTGAACGGGAGGCTGCCAGAGGCAGCCTCCCGAGGATCTGTCTTAGAGATCGAGAACCAGACGCTCCGGATCTTCCAGGCTTTCCTTGACGCGAACCAGGAAGGTGACGGCTTCCTTGCCGTCGACGATGCGGTGGTCATAGGAAAGCGCGAGATACATCATCGGGCGGATGACGACCTGACCGCCGATGGCGACCGGGCGCTCCTGGATCTTGTGCATGCCGAGGATACCGGACTGGGGTGCGTTCAGGATCGGCGAGGACATCAGCGAACCGTAGACGCCACCGTTCGAGATGGTGAAGGTGCCGCCCTGCATGTCGGCCATAGACAGCGCACCGTCACGGGCGAGCTTGCCCAGACGACCGATATCCTTCTCGATTTCGGCGATCGACATCTGGTCAGCATCGCGAACGATCGGAACAACCAGGCCCTTGTCGGTGCCGACGGCAACGCCGATGTGGCAGTAGTTCTTGTAGATGATGTCGGTACCGTCGATCTCGGCGTTGACGGCCGGCAGTTCCTTCAGCGCATGCGTCACGGCCTTGGTGAAGAAGCCCATGAAGCCGAGCTTCACGCCATGCTTCTTCTCAAAGATGTCCTTGTACTTGTTGCGCAGGCTCATGACCGCCGACATGTCCACCTCGTTGTAGGTGGTCAGCATGGCAGCCGTGTTCTGGGCATCCTTGAGGCGCTTGGCGATGGTCTGGCGCAGGCGGGTCATCTTGACGCGCTCTTCGCGAACCACGTCGTCGGTGGCCGAAGGGGCACGCGGGGCAGCAGCCGGCGCCGGAGCGGCAGCGGTCGTGACGCCCTTGGCGACAGCGGCGATCACATCGCCCTTCAGAACCTGGCCACGCTTGCCGGAGCCTTCGACCTGATCGGCCGAGAGGTTGTTCTCGGCGAGCATCTTGGCAGCCGCCGGAGCAGCCGGCATGGCGCCTGCGGCCGGTGCCGGCGCGGAAACGGCCGGGGCAGCCGGAGCGGCAGCGGCGGCCGGGGCAGCCGGCTTTGCGGCTTCCGCCGGAGCGGCGGCGCCAGCCGATGCGCCTTCGGCGATCTGGCCGAGCAGGGCGCCGAGGCCGACGGTTTCGCCGTTCTGGGCGACGATCTCGGTCAGGACGCCGGAAGCCGGCGCCGGGACTTCGACGGTGACCTTGTCGGTTTCGAGCTCGACGATCGGCTCGTCGGCCTTGACGACGTCGCCAACCTTCTTGAACCAGGTGCCGACGGTGGCTTCGCTGACGGATTCACCCAGGGTGGGTACGCGGATTTCTGTGGCCATGATCTCAATTCCGTTGGTCAGAGAACGTTTCTGTCGATGGTGTCTCGGCGGTGGGAGGCATCAGCCCCCCAGCGCATCCTCGAGGAAGGCTTCGAGCTGGGCGAGATGCTTGGACATCAGGCCCGTTGCCGGCGATGCGGCCGCCGGACGGCCGGTGTAGCGTACGCGCTGGTACTTGGCGTCGATGTGGGCGAGCACCCACTCCAGATAGGGGTCGATGAACGACCACGCGCCCATGTTCTTCGGCTCTTCCTGGCACCAGACCATTTCCGCGTTGCGGAAACGCGAAAGCTCATTGATCAGCGCCTTGGCCGGGAACGGATAGAGCTGTTCGATGCGCAGCAGGTAGACATCGTCGATGCCGCGCTTCTCGCGCTCTTCCAGAAGGTCGTAATAGACCTTGCCGGTGCACATGACCACGCGGCGGATCTTGTTGTCCTTCTGCAGCTTGATCGGGCCGTCCTTGATCACTTCGGCATCGTCCCACAGCAGGCGGTGGAACGAGCTCTCGCCCGCCATTTCCGAAAGGCTGGAGACGGCGCGCTTGTGGCGCAGCAGCGACTTCGGCGTCATAAGGATCAGCGGCTTGCGGAAGTCGCGTTTCACCTGACGGCGCAGGATATGGAAGTAGTTCGCCGGCGTCGTGACGTTGGCGACCTGCATGTTGTCTTCCGCACAAAGCTGCAGGAAGCGCTCGAGGCGGGCCGAAGAGTGTTCCGGGCCCTGACCTTCATAACCGTGCGGCAGAAGGCAGACGAGGCCGGACATGCGCAGCCACTTGCGTTCGCCCGACGAGATGAACTGGTCGAAGACGACCTGCGCACCGTTGGCGAAGTCACCGAACTGGGCTTCCCAGAGCGTCAGCGCATTCGGGCGGGCCAGCGAATAGCCATATTCGAAGCCGAGCACGGCTTCTTCCGAAAGCATCGAGTTGATGACTTCGTAGCGGCCCTGGTTCGGCGCCAGGTTGGCCAGCGGGATGTAGCGGTCTTCATTCTCCTGATCGTAGAGAACCGAGTGACGCTGGCTGAAGGTACCGCGTTCGCAGTCCTGACCGGACAGGCGGATCTTGGTGCCCTCGACGCAGAGCGAACCGAAGGCGAGCGCCTCGCCCATGGCCCAATCGATCCCTTCACCGGTCTCGATCATCTGCGCACGGTTGTCCATGAAACGCTGGATCGTGCGATGCGCCTTGAAGCCTTCCGGAATGGTCGACAGCTTGCGGCCGATTTCCTTCAGAGACTTCATCGGCACCGCCGTCTTGCCGCGGCGCTGTTCGTCGGCATTGTCGGCGGTCCTGAGACCCGACCAGGCGCCGTCGAGCCAGTCGGCCTTGTTCGGCTTGTAGGCCTGGCCGGCTTCGAATTCCTGCTCGAGATGGGCGCGCCAATCGGCCTTCATCTTCTCGAATTCGCCTTCGGTGATCAGACCTTCAGCAATCAGGCGCTCGGCATAGATCTGAACGACCGTCTTGTGGGCGCGGATCGCCTTGTACATCTTCGGCTGGGTGAATGCGGGCTCGTCGCCTTCGTTGTGACCGAAGCGACGGTAGCAGAACATGTCGACCACGACCGGCTTGTGAAACTTCATCCGGTATTCGGTGGCGATTTTGGCGGCATAGGTCACCGCTTCCGGATCGTCGCCGTTGACGTGGAAGATCGGCGCTTCAATCATCTTGGCGACGTCGGACGGATAGGGTGACGAACGCGAGAAGGCCGGATTGGTGGTGAAGCCGATCTGGTTGTTGATGATGAAGTGCATGGTGCCGCCAACGCGGTGACCACGCAGGCCCGAAAGGCCGAGGATTTCGGCAACGACGCCCTGGCCGGCAAAGGCCGCATCGCCGTGCAGCAGAAGCGGCAGAACCTTGACGCGCTCCTTGAGCGGAATGATGTCGCCTTCCCAGACCTTGGCAAGCTGGTCCTGCTTGGCGCGGGCCTTGCCCATGACCACCGGGTTGACGATTTCCAGGTGCGACGGGTTGGCCGTCAGCGACAGGTGAACCTTGTTGCCGTCGAATTCGCGGTCGGAGGACGCGCCGAGGTGGTACTTGACGTCGCCGGAGCCTTCCACTTCGTCCGGCTTGAAGGAGCCGCCCTTGAACTCGTGGAAGATGGCGCGGTGCGGCTTGCCCATGACCTGGGACAGAACGTTCAGACGGCCACGATGGGCCATGCCGAGAACGATTTCTTCAAGGCCTTCCTGGCCGCCGCGCTTGATGATCTGCTCGAGCGCCGGGATCAGCGATTCACCGCCGTCGAGGCCGAAGCGCTTGGTGCCCTTGTACTTGACGTCGATGAACTGTTCGAAGCCTTCGGCCTCGATCAGCTTGGCGAGGATCGCCTTCTTGCCGTTGGCGGTGAATTCGACGCCCTTGTCCGGACCTTCGATGCGCTCCTGGATCCAGTGCTTCTCGTCCGGGTTGGAGATGTGCATGAACTCGACGCCGATGGTCGAGCAATAGGTCCGCTTGAGGATATCAAGCATTTCCGGAATGGTCGCGTATTCGAGACCAAGCACGTTGTCGATGAAGATCTTGCGATTGTAGTCGGCTTCGGTGAAGCCGTAGGCCGCCGGCGACAGCTCGTTGAAGTCCTCGACCGGAGCAGCGATGCCGAGCGGATCGAGATTGGCGTGCAGGTGGCCGCGCATGCGGTAGGCACGGATCATCATGATGGCGCGCACCGAATCGCGGGTCGCCTGAAGAACCTGCTCGGCGGAGATGGTCTGGCCGGCGGCTTCCGCCTTGGCCTTCACCTTGGTCTCCACGACCTTCTCGATCTGGCCCCAGTTGCCGTCCAGCGCCGAGACCAGTTCGCCATTGGCGGCAATCGGCCAGTTCTTGCGCTGCCAGGAGGCACCGGCTGCGGCCTTTTTCACATCGGCCGGATCTTCGGCAAGCGCCTTGAAGAAGGCCTGCCACTCGGCCGGGACCGAGGTCGGATCGTCCTCGTAACGCGCGTGGAGCTGCTCGATATAGGCAGCGTTCGCGCCGTCGAGGAACGACGTGATCTGAAACTGCTCGTTGGCTTCTTGCCTTGCCATGGTGTCCTGCGAACGTTTCCGTTCGCCTCCCGACTTGAGGTGATGACCGGGAACCGGTCTGCCGCTTGCTTGAACCGCCTCGTGACGGCCCAGTTCTTAAAACGCCAAATCAGGCAGGCGGACCACATGCATGGTCCCCCTGCCTGTCATTCGTCAAATGGTCTCAGCCCTTGAGGACTTCAACCAGGGTCTTGCCGAGACGTGCCGGCGAAGGCGAAACCTTGATGCCGGCCGCTTCCATGGCCGCAATCTTGGATTCCGCATCGCCCTTGCCGCCCGACACGACCGCGCCGGCATGGCCCATGGTGCGGCCCTTCGGAGCCGTACGGCCGGCGATGAAGCCCGCCATCGGCTTCTTGCGGCCCTTCTTGGCCTCGTCGATCAGGAACTGGGCTGCATCTTCTTCAGCCGAGCCACCGATTTCGCCGATCATGATGATCGAGGTGGTGGCTTCGTCAGCGAGGAACATTTCGAGCACGTCGATGAATTCGGTGCCCTTGACCGGGTCGCCGCCGATGCCGACTGCGGTGGTCTGGCCGAGGCCTTCGTTCGAGGTCTGGAAGACCGCTTCGTAGGTCAGCGTGCCGGAGCGCGAGACGATACCGACCGAACCTTTGCGGAAGATCGAGCCCGGCATGATGCCGATCTTGCATTCTTCCGGCGTCAGGATGCCCGGGCAGTTCGGGCCGAGCAGACGCGACTTCGACTTGTCGAGCTTGGCCTTGACCCGCACCATGTCCATGACCGGGATACCCTCGGTGATGCAGGTGATGAACGGGATCTCGGCTTCGATTGCCTCGATGATGGCGTCGGCAGCGCCTGCCGGCGGAACGTAGATCACGGTCGCGTCGGCGCCGGTCTTTTCGCGGCCTTCGGCAACGGAGGCGAAGATCGGCAGGCTTTCGCCCTTGGAGCCGGTCCAGGTTTCGCCACCCTTCTTCGGATGAATGCCGCCGACCATCTGCGTGCCGTAATAGGCCAGCGCCTGCTCGGTGTGGAAGGTACCGGTCTTGCCGGTCAGGCCCTGCACGAGGACCTTGGTGTTCTTGTTGACAAGAATAGACATCGGATAGGTCCCTTGAGATTAGCCGTTGATCGCCGCGACGATCTTCTTGGCAGCGTCGTCCAGATCGTCGGCGGCCGTGATGGCCAGGCCCGACTCATTGAGCAGCTTCTTGCCAAGTTCGACATTGGTGCCTTCGAGGCGCACGACGAGCGGAACCTTGAGGCCGACTTCCTTCACCGCGGCGATCACGCCTTCGGCGATGACGTCGCACTTCATGATGCCGCCGAAGATGTTGACGAGGATGCCCTCGACCTTCGGGTCAGCCGTGATGATCTTGAAGGCTGCCGCCACCTTCTCCTTGCCGGCGCCACCGCCGACGTCGCAGAAGTTTGCCGGCTCCTTGCCGTAGAGCTTGATGATGTCCATCGTCGCCATGGCGAGACCGGCACCGTTGACCATGCAGCCGATATTGCCGTCGAGGGCGACATAGGCGAGGTCCCACTTGGAGGCTTCGATTTCCTTGGCGTCTTCTTCGGTTTCGTCACGCAGGGCACGAACGTCATCGTGACGGAACAGCGCGTTGCCGTCGAAGGAGACCTTGGCGTCGAGAACGCGCAGGTGGTCGTTCTTCATGACGATCAGCGGGTTGATCTCGAGCAGCGACATGTCCTTCTCATCGAAGGCCTTGTAGAGCGCCGGGAACAGCGACTTGGCATCTTCGGCGGCAGCGCCGGAGAGTTCGAGCGCCTTGCAGATCTTGGCGATGTCGTCGGCGGTCACGCCGGTTTCCGGATCGATGGCGATCGTGTGGATCTTCTCCGGCGTGTCATGGGCGACAGCCTCGATGTCCATGCCGCCTTCGGTCGAAACAACGAAGGCAACGCGACCAACCGAACGGTCGACGAGCAGCGAGCAGTAGAGTTCGCGGGCGATGTCGGCGCCGTCTTCGATGTACAGGCGGTTGACCTGCTTGCCGGCTTCGCCGGTCTGGGCGGTTACCAGCGTGTTGCCGAACATTTCCTTGGCATGCGCCTTGGCTTCGTCGATCGAGAAGGCGAGGCGAACGCCGCCCTTGGCCTCGGGGCCGAGTTCCTTGAACTTGCCCTTGCCGCGGCCGCCGGCGTGGATCTGGCTCTTGACCACGTAGAGCGGGCCCGGAAGCGACTTCGCTGCAGCTTCGGCTTCTTCGGCCGAGAAGATGGCAACGCCTTCGGCGACCGGTGCGCCGTAGCTCTTCAGAAGAGCCTTGGCCTGGTATTCATGAATGTTCATCGTCTTGTCCCTGTCTTGGGCCGAATGGCGGTTACTTGAGGGCGGGGGCGATATTGATGCAGGCTTCGCAGAGGCCGGCGACGGCGCCGACGGACTTCTGGAAGGCTTCTTCTTCTGCCTTGTTGAATTCGACTTCGATGATGCGCTCGACGCCACCGGCACCGATGACGGTCGGAACGCCGACATACATGTCCTTCACGCCGTACTGGCCGGACAGGTAGGCAGCGCAAGGCAGAACGCGCTTCTTGTCCTTGAGGTAGGATTCGGCCATTTCGATCGCCGAGGCGGCCGGAGCATAGTAGGCCGAGCCGGTCTTCAGAAGGCCGACGATTTCGGCGCCGCCGTCACGGGTGCGCTGAATGATCTCTTCCAGACGCTCCTTGGTGCACCAGCCCATCTTGACGAGGTCGGTGAGCGGAATGCCGCCAACGGTGGAGTAGCGGGCGAGCGGCACCATGGTGTCGCCGTGGCCGCCGAGAACGAAGGCGGTGACGTCCTGGACCGAAACGTTGAACTCTTCCGAGAGGAAGAGGCGGAAGCGAGCCGAGTCGAGAACGCCGGCCATACCGACGACCTTGTTGGTCGGCAGGCCCGAGAACTTCTGCAGAGCCCAGACCATGGCGTCGAGCGGGTTGGTGATGCAGATCACGAAGGCGTTCGGGGCATACTTCTTGATGCCGGCGCCGACCTGTTCCATGACCTTGAGGTTGATGCCGAGCAGGTCGTCGCGGCTCATGCCCGGCTTGCGGGCGACGCCGGCGGTGACGATGCAGACGTCAGCGCCTTCGATGGCGGAGTAGTCGCTGGCACCGGTCAGCTTGGCGTTGAAGCCTTCGACCGGGGAGGACTGAGCGATGTCGAGGCCCTTGCCCTGCGGGATGCCGTCGGCAATGTCGAACAGGACAATATCGCCCAGTTCCTTGAGGCCGGCGAGATGCGCCAGCGTTCCACCAATCATTCCAGAACCGATAAGAGCGATCTTGTTGCGCGCCATTGAAGTGCTTCCTTTTAGATCCAAAACCAAAGCAGACGGCCGTCTATAGCCGGGCATTGTGAAAATTCGCATAACGACAGTTGAGAAAAACTGCAACCGATTAATTTGGGGGCAGTATTTTCAATCGGTTAGATCATAAAAATCTTACGTAAACGTCAAAAAATATGACGCACAATCGTCACAAATCCGCGCGCTCGCGGGTGTGAAGGGCGAGATAGTCGGCGCTGCGCATCTCGAACAGGCGCGAAACGGTGCGGTCGAACTCGAAGCCTTCGGTTCCCTTCTTCTCGTTCAGCAGCGCCTCCGGCATGGCAGCGGCCGAGGCAAACAGCCTGACCGAGGCGTCGTAGAGTGCATCGACAAGGATAATAAACCGTTTCGTTTCGTTGCGTTTGGCGGGCCCAAGCAAAGGGATATGATCGATGAAGACGATATCGAAGCGCTCCGCGATCGCCAGATAGTCGGAGGCCCCGAGCGGCCGTTCGCAGAGTTCAGAGAAGCTGAAGCGCGCCACGCGGCCAACGGCGCGGGCGACCGGCACGACCCGGCCCTTCATGGCGATCTCCGTTGCGACTTCGGGACGCCCCTCGGTCACTCGGCCCCAGGCCAAGTCCATCAACCGATCCGCCTCTGCATCGAGCGGCGCGACATAGACCGGCAGGCTCTCCAGCTTTTCCAGCCGGTAGTCGGTGGGCGAATCCAGCGTCGTGACGTCGACATGCCGCTGGAGCAGTGCAATGAACGGCAGGAACAGGCCGCGGTTGAGACCATCGCGATAGAGGTTCCCGGGTTCGACATTCGAGGTGGCCACCAGCGTACAGCCGCGGGCGAACAGCTCGGTGAACAAGCGCGCCAGGATCATGGCATCGGCAATGTCGGTGACCGTGAATTCGTCGAAACAGAGGAGTTCAGCCTCTTCGCGCAAGGCAGCCGCCACCGGCGGTACCGGATCGGCCTGACGGGTCTCGCCATTCTTCAGCTTGAGACGATGGGCGTGGATGCGGGCATGCACATCGGCCATGAATTCGTGGAAATGCGCGCGGCGTTTTTTCTCCACCGGCGCAAGCTTGAAGAACAGGTCCATCAGCATGGTCTTGCCGCGGCCGACGCTACCGTGAACATAGAGGCCCTGTACCGGTTGCTGCGGCTTGCGCTTCTGCGCAAACATCCAGCCGAGCGCGCTCTTCTTGGCCGCGGGACGCCGCTGCTTGAGATCGTGCAGGATGCGGTCGAGCTGGCCGGCCACCGCCATCTGGGCCTTGTCGGCCTTCAGCGTGCCGGCCTCGGTCATGGCGCGCAGCTGTTCGGCGACGCTCAGCGCATAGTCAGGAATGGGCTGCATGCGCAGGCTCCGCTTGGGAAGGCCGGCGGCGTCGCCGGGGCGACCGCCGCACGGCTTATGGATCGAGAGGGATTAACGGCTGAGGCTGATCGGCTGACCGGAGCTCAGCGAACCGTCGAAGCGGGCGTCGGCGGACTTGTAGAGCCGGCCGAGCACGTTACCGCTGCGGTCCTTCAGCAGGACCTGCTTGCCGGCCACTTCCCAGGAGCCCATGGTCGTCAGAGGACCGGCGCAACCACGGGTGCCGCCGCGCGAGCCGCTTCCGAGATTGGTGAGCGTCAGGAACATGTCGCAGGAGGCGCCAGCGCTCGCCACACGCCAGTTGCCGACCATGGATTCCTTGGTGACGTCGAGCGCGGTCGCAGGCGCGGCAGCGCCGCCGGGCGCCGGCGTTGCGGCGGCGGGAGCGGCAGGGAAATCGGTCGGAGACGTTGCACCGGGCGGCGGCAGCTGTCCGGACTGGACGGACGGAACGGGCTGAGCCTCGAGCGGCGGCAGAGAGGAACCGGAATCGAGACCGCTATAGGAGGTCCGCTGGCAGCCTGCCAGAGCCAGAAGGATCGCAACGCCTGTCGCCGCATGTTTCAACTTCATCACCACACTCCCGGTTGACCGCATAGGGCCGGTTGTCGTCCCGAAACAAGGCGGAATTATCGCGAATGGGACGATCGAATCAAGACATTAGCAAATATACGAACCGGCGGGACCTCGAAAGAGATCCTCGCCGGCCAGCATTTACATGGGTCGCACCGTCGAAAATGCAACCCGCCTTTGGTTGGGCATCCGTCAGACGCGGCGCTCGACCATCATCTTCTTGATTTCAGCGATCGCCTTGGCCGGGTTGAGACCCTTCGGGCAGGTCTGCGCACAGTTCATGATGGTGTGGCAGCGATAGAGCCGGAAAGGATCTTCCAGGTTGTCCAGACGCTCACCGGTCGCCTCGTCGCGGCTGTCGATCAGCCAGCGATAGGCCTGGAGGAGAACGGCCGGACCGAGGTAACGGTCGCCGTTCCACCAGTAGCTCGGACAGGACGTCGAGCAGCAGGCGCACAGGATGCACTCGTAGAGGCCGTCAAGCTTCTGACGATCTTCGTGGCTCTGCTTCCATTCCTTGGCCGGCGGCGGGGAAACCGTCTTCAGCCAGGGCTCGATCGAGCGGTGCTGCGCATAGAAGTTGGTGAGATCGGGAACGAGGTCCTTCACGACCGGCATGTGCGGCAGCGGATAGACCTTAACGGTACCGTTGATCTCTTCCATGCCCTTGGTGCAGGCGAGCGTGTTGGTGCCGTCGATGTTCATCGCGCAGGAGCCGCAAATGCCTTCGCGGCAGGAGCGACGCAGCGTCAGCGTCGGGTCGATGTTGTTCTTGATGTAGAGAAGGCCATCGAGAACCATCGGGCCGCAGTCATCGATATCGATGTAATAGGTATCGATGCGCGGGTTCTGGCCGTCGTCCGGATTCCAGCGATAGATCCGGTATTCGCGGACGTTCTTGGCGCCGGCCGGCTTCGGCCAGACCTTGCCTTCACTGATCTGCGAGTTCTTCGGAAGAGCGAGTTCAACCATTTCCAGTTCCTCTTCAGATCAATAGACGCGAGCCTTCGGCGCGATCTTGTAGGGATCGATGCCGTCGGCGATCAGGTCGGTATGGACCGGACGATAGTCGAGCTTCACGTCGCCGGCATCGGAGACCCAGGCCAGCGTGTGCTTGCGCCAGTTCTCGTCGTCGCGACCGGCGAACGGGCCGCTGGTATAGTCTTCGCGCGCATGGCTGCCGCGGCTTTCCTTGCGGGCTTCCGCGCCGTAGACCGTGGTGATGGCGTTTGCCATCAGGTTGTGCAGCTCGAGCGTTTCGACGAGATCCGAGTTCCAGATCATCGAACGGTCGGTGACCTTGATGTCCGGCAGTTCCTTCCAGATCGCCGAGAGGCGGCGGCAGCCGCTTTCGAGCGATTCCTGGGTACGGAACACGGCGGCGTCTTCCTGCATGGCACGCTGCATCTTGTCGCGCAGCACGGCCGTCGGCGTCGAGCCGGTGGCGTGGCGCAGGCCATCGAAACGGTCCATGATGCGGTCGCAAGCAGCAATGTCGAGGGCCGGAACCGGCTCGGACTTGCTGACCACCTCAGCCGCACGGATCGCAGCGGCACGCCCGAAGACGACAAGGTCGATCAGCGAGTTGGAACCGAGACGGTTTGCACCGTGAACCGAAGCGCAGCCCGCTTCGCCGACGGCCATCAGGCCGGGCGCGATGCGTTCGGGGTTCTGGCCGTCCGCATTGAGGACTTCGCCCCAATAGTTCGTCGGAATGCCGCCCATGTTGTAATGGACGGTCGGCAGGACCGGGATCGGCTCGCGGGTCACGTCTACGCCGGCAAAGATCTTCGCCGATTCCGAAATGCCCGGCAGGCGCTCGTGCAGGACGGCCGGATCGAGATGGTCAAGATGCAGGAAGATGTGGTCCTTGTTCTTGCCGACGCCGCGACCTTCACGGATTTCCATCGTCATGCAGCGCGAGACGACGTCACGCGAGGCGAGGTCCTTTGCCGACGGGGCATAGCGCTCCATGAAGCGCTCACCTTCGGAGTTGACGAGATAGCCGCCTTCACCGCGGGCACCTTCGGTGATCAGACAGCCGGCGCCGTAAATGCCGGTCGGATGGAACTGGACGAATTCCATATCCTGCAGCGGCAGGCCGGCGCGTGCGATCATGCCGCCACCGTCACCGGTGCAGGTATGCGCGGACGTAGCCGAGAAGTAGGCGCGGCCGTAACCGCCGGTCGCCAGCACCACCATCTTGGCGGCGAAGCGATGGATCGTGCCGTCATCGAGGTTCCAGGCGACGACGCCGGTGCAGCGGCCATCGGCCGACATGATCAGGTCGAGCGCGAAATACTCGATGAAGAATTCGGCGTTGTTGCGCAACGACTGGCCATAGAGCGTGTGCAGGATGGCGTGGCCGGTACGGTCGGCGGCGGCGCAGGTGCGCTGGACCGGCGGGCCTTCGCCGTAGTTCTGCATGTGGCCGCCGAACGGGCGCTGGTAGATCTTGCCTTCTTCATTACGGGAGAAGGGAACGCCATAGTGCTCGAGCTCATAGACCGCCTTCGGCGCTTCCATGGCGAGATACTGCATGGCATCGACGTCGCCGAGCCAGTCGGAACCCTTGACGGTGTCGTAAAGGTGCCACTGCCAGCAGTCCGGCGTCATGTTGGTGAGCGAAGCGGCAATGCCGCCCTGCGCGGCAACGGTGTGCGAACGGGTCGGGAAGACCTTGGTGATGCAGGCGGTCTTGAAGCCCTGCTCGGCCATGCCGAGCGTGGCGCGCAGGCCGGCGCCGCCGGCCCCGACGACGACCACGTCATAGGAGTGGTCGACATACTTGTATGCCTTGCCGTTCTGGGCGGGAGTGTTGATCGGTGCCATTGGGAATTATCCTACGAATGCGATCTTCAGAAGGGCGAAAAGACAGAGACCGCCGATCAGGATCGCGAAGAACACGTTGAGCATCAGCAGAGCGAGCTTGGGGATTTCGCTATGAATATAGTCCTCGATGATCACCTGCATGCCGAGCTTCATATGAACGATGCCGGAGATGACCACGAGGCCCATGATCACCGCGACGACCGGATTGGCCAGCGCACCGACAACTTCCGCATAAGGCGCGCCGCCATAGCAGACTACGAAGCCGATGAAGAAAAGGATCAGCGGAACGTTGGCGACCGCGGTCAGCCGCTGACGCCAGAAATGATCCGTGCCGTCCTTGGCCGAACCCAGACCACGGACCTTACCGAGCGGAGTGCGCATATCCATCTTCGTCATCCTCAACGTACGGCGTAGGCGATCGCCCAGACCACGACGGTCAGAACGAGCGAACCAATGATGTTCGCCTTGGCGAGCTTGGTGGAGAAATGCTTGTCGAACCCGTAGCCAAGGTCCCACATCAGGTGGCGCAGGCCGCCGAGCATATGGTGCAGCAGAGCCCAGGTGTAGCCGAGAAGAATGATACGGCCGATGATGGTTCCCATGAACCAGCTGACCCACTCGAAATAGGCAGCGCCCGTCGATGCGGCGATCAGCCACCAGGCGACGAGAATGGTGCCGAAATAGAGCGCGCCACCGGTGATGCGATGCAGGATCGACATGACCATGGTGGGGATCGGCTTGTAGATTTGCAGATGCGGCGACAGGGGCCGGTTATTTGTCAGATTCGCCATCAGGACCTCGCGGCGTTCAATGCGGTCCGAACTCTCGGACATCCTCCGGGCAATGCATTTTGCCCACGCATGGGTGCATTGCATCAATCGGACGTTTAATCGCCGAAATGACGGACGACAAGCCCATTCGCTCGACGATTCGATTTTAATCGATTGGGATCTCTAGAACTTTATGCCAAGGCGAGAGCATAGATCGTCCCTTGCTAAAAAACATCTCCCGGCAATGACTTTCCCGAAAAACTCGGGCATGGTGATTTAACCATTCGTTAACCACCGCCATCGCGACGAGGAGGCATCCATGGTCACGCGTCCTGCCCCCACCCGACTGATTGCCGCTGCAACCGCGCTTCTGCTCGCTGGGACCACCTCGCTCAGCGCCGGCGACTTCGGTGACGCGCCGCGCAGACACGTGCATGGTCGCGGGCATGATCACCGTCAGGACATCGTCGGCGGCGCCGGCCTTCCGTCGGTCGTTCCCGGCATTGGCACGTTTGCCGGCTCGGTCTCCGCCGCGCGGGTTCGCGGCAACGGCATCTATTTCGCCGTCGAAGGATCGCGCAGCGACGTCGTCAGCTACCGGCCGCCGGTCGCCAAGATCATCGAGGTGGAAGCCGAAATGGAAGACAGCGCCTGCTCCTACGAAGCCGGTGTGTGCGTCATCCGCCTGCGCTGAGTCGGTTCAGCGGAAGCGCCAGACCGTCGTGCGCTTCACTTCGCTGTCCTCCAACACCCGCGTGACCGGCACTTCATAGGTCGCAAGTGGCTCCAGCCGATCAGTGGGGCGATAGGCACGGCCCGGATCGCCGACCAGAACGCGTGTCCCGCCAGCGGCAAGATCTGAAAACCAATCGGAAAGCGCATTGGCAAAATCCCGATCATAGAAAACGTCGCCGGCGAGAACGATGTCGGCATCGATGAATTTTCCGATCAGGTTCTCGGCCGTGAACTCGATCTCCACGCCATTTTCGCGCGCATTGAGCCTTACCGCCGTGCGAGCCCACGGATCGATATCGGCGGCGACGACGTCGCTGGCACCGGCCAGCTTGGCCGCAATCGCCACCAGTCCGGAGCCACTGGCGAAATCCAGGACGCGCTTGCCGCGCACCGCTTGCGGATGGTCGAGGATATAGCGGGCGAGCCCCTGCCCACCCGCCCAGGCGAAGGCCCAGAACGGCGGCGGCAGGCCGATGGCGTCAAGATCCTCCTGCGTCTTCAGCCAGAGATCATGAACCTCGCTGGCCAGCATCAGTCGGATTTCCGGCACATGCGGCGGCGCCATGAGGCTGGTATTGGCACGGATGAAGATCTCGGGATCGGTGTTCAAGCCAAGCCCTCAGCGCGGCGGACTGTCGAGGCCGCCCATGCGACAAACCTCCAGATATTCCTCTTCCGTTACCGGCTGGACGGAGAGGCGCATGGAGGTGACGAGCGACATCTTGGCGAGCTTGTCGTTCGCCTTGATGTCCTTGAGGGTGACGGGCTTGGGCATGTCACAGACTGCACGAATATCGACGCAGTCCCACCGGGCGTCGCCCTCGGCGGTGGAATCCGGGTGGGAGAGCGCACAGACCTCAACGATGCCGACGACCTCAAGGCCCTCGTTGGAGTGGTAGAAGAAGCCCTTGTCGCCGATCTTCATGGCCCGCATGTTGTTGCGGGCGAGGTAGTTGCGCACGCCGGTCCATTCGGTCCCGGCCGCACCGGCATCCTTCTGCATCTGCCAGGACCACTTGAACGGTTCGGACTTGTAGAGCCAGAAAGCCATGTTCCGCTCAAGCCTCCGGATTATTGAAGACCCAGTTGTAGGGCTTGATCTCGACATTCGCGAAGAGCCCCGCCTTGGCGTAAGGATCTTCGGCGGCGATCGCCTTTGCCGCCTCGAGATCGGCGGCGGCGATGAGCAGCATGGACCCGCAGGGCTTGCCATCGGCATCGAGGAAGGGCCCACCGATCTTCAGCGTGCCGGCGGCATTCAATCCATTCAGCCATTCCACATGCGCCGGACGGGTCTCCATGCGCAGGTTGAGATGGGCAGGCTTATCGGCGCAGATCACGGCAAACAGCATCTTCTCTTCTCCTTGGTTCGTTCAGGCGCAGGATCACTCGGTGGTGATCGGGCGCGACATCAGACGTTCGATGGCGGTCGGGATGTCGAGGCTGCCCTCGATGATAGCGGCCACGGCATCGGTGATCGGCATTTCGACCGACAGACCCTCGGCAAGGCGGGAGGCAACCGCCGCGGCAAAGGCCCCCTCGACCAGCTGGCCCCGCGAAAAATCGATCGGCTCACCGCGGCCCAGCGCCATGCCGAAACGCAGATTGCGCGACTGATGGCTGGTCGCGGTCAAGACCAGGTCACCGAGGCCGGAGAGGCCGCGCACGGTATCAGCCTTACCGCCCATGGCCGCGACCAGACGCGACATCTCGGCAAGACCACGGGCGATGAGGGCCGCACGGGCGGAATCGCCGAGCCCCATGCCCTCGACAATGCCGCAGGCGATCGCCAGCACGTTCTTCAAGGCGCCGCCGAGCTGGACGCCGGTCCGGTCGTCCGAGGCGTAGAGGCGGAAAGTCCGGCCGGAGATGGCATGCGCCAGCCGTTCGGCGATCGGAAGATCCGCCGCCGCGATTGCCATGGCCGTCGGCAGGCCGCGCGCGATGTCGGCGGCAAAGCCCGGTCCGGAGAGTGCTGCGATGGCGTGATGCGGCAGCGCTTCTTCGAGGACGTCGGTCAGCAGGCGGGCGGAGGCACGGTCGATGCCCTTGGCACAGGTGACAACGACAGCATCCTTCGCAAGATACGGACCGAACTGCCGCGCGGCCTCGATCTGGGCCTGCGACGGCATGGCGAACAGCACGATCTCGGCACCGGCAATCACCATAGGATCGGCACTGAAATCCAGAGTTTCCGGTAGCCGGATTCCGGGCAGCGCGGCCTCGTGAACACGGCTCGCCTGAAGGTCGGCGATCAGTGCGCCGTCCCGGCCGAGCAGCGTCGTCTCCGCGCGCCCCTCCGATGCCATGACGGCGGCAAGTGCCGTGCCGAAGGCGCCCGAACCGATGACGACGATCCGTTCCGAAGCGCTCATGCCTTGGCTCCCCGCTTGCCATAGGCGAGCAGCGCCTTGGCCTCGCTGTCGAGCGGCCAACGCGAACGTGGCTGGACGTCGAGCGGATCGGCGGGCAGACCGAGCGCCATGCGCTCGAGACCGGCCCAAGCGATCATCACCGCATTGTCGGTGCAAAGATGGTGCGGCGGTGCGACGAAGCGGAAACCCAGCCGATCGCAAAGGGACTGGAGCGTTCGCCGCAATTCCTTGTTGGCGGCGACCCCACCGGCGACGACCAGCGCCGGGACGCCTTCGTGCTGCGGAAAGAGATCACGGAACCGCTGCAGGCCGCGTCCGATCCGGTCATCGAGGGTGCGCGAAATGGCCCGCTGGAACGAGGCACAGATATCGGCGATATCCTGCTCGCTGACCGGGGCAATCCCTTCCGCGGCCTGACGCACCGCCGTCTTGAGGCCGGAGAAGGAAAAGTCGAGCCGGGCCTCGCCGACGAGCGGTCGCGGAAAGGCAAAGCGCTTTGCGTCGCCGGACGCTGCCGCCTTTTCCACCTGCGGACCGCCGGGATAGGGAAGGCCGAGCAGCTTGGCCGTCTTGTCGAAAGCTTCGCCGAGAGCATCGTCGATCGTCGTGCCCCAGCGCTCATAGTCGCCGACGCCGCGCACCAGCACGAGCTGGGTATGGCCACCGGAGACGAGAAGCATGAGATAGGGAAAGGTGAGGCTATCCGTCAGCCGGGCGGTGAGCGCATGGCCTTCCAGATGGTTGATCGCATAAAGCGGCTTGCCCGTCGCCCGGGCGATCGCCTTTCCGGTCATCAGTCCGACCAGAAGCCCGCCGATCAGGCCTGGGCCTGCCGTCGCGGCGATCGCATCGATGTCGGCAAGCCGTGTTCCGGCGCGCGACAGCGCCTCTTCGATCAGGCTGTCGAGCGCGTCGACATGCGCGCGCGCCGCGATTTCCGGCACGACGCCGCCATAGACACTGTGCTCGTCGAGTTGGCTCAGGACCACGTCGGCCTCGATCTGGCCGGTGCCGTCATCAAAGCGGGAAACGACCGCAGCGGCCGTTTCGTCACAGCTGGTCTCGATGCCGAGAATGCGTAGTTTGGCGCCCATTTGCCCTGTTCATTGATTGCGATAACCGGGAAACCGGTCTACGAGGACTGTCGGTAACAACGGATCAGATCGGATGCAAACAAAACCTTTTCGCATTGGCACGCGCGGCAGCCCGCTGGCGCTGGCGCAGGCTTATGAGACCCGCGACCGCCTGATGGCAGCCCACGGCCTTCCCGAAGAGATGTTCGAAGTCGTGGTGATGTCGACCCAGGGCGATCGCATCACCGACCGACCGCTGTCCGAGATCGGCGGCAAGGGCCTGTTCACCGAAGAGATCGAGGCGCAGCTGCGCTCCGGCGGGCTCGATCTGGCCGTCCATTCATCCAAGGACATGCCGACGAAACTGCCGGACGGCTTGTTCCTGTCTGCCTTCCTGCCGCGCGAAGACGTGCGGGACGCCTTCATCGGCAGGACAGCGAAGAAACTGACCGACCTGCCGCAGGGGGCGACCGTGGGCTCCGCCTCTCTCCGGCGCCAGGCGCTGATCCGCCGCCTGCGCCCCGACCTCAACGTCATCACCTTCCGCGGCCAGGTCGATACCCGGCTAAGAAAATTGGCGGAGGGCCAGGCGGATGCGACGCTGCTGGCCTTTGCCGGACTGAAGCGCCTCGGCAAGCTCGACGTTCCGACCGAACTGCTCGACCCGAAAGACTTCCCGCCCGCGCCGGCGCAGGGCGCCATCTGCATTGAAAGCCGAATCGGCGACGACCGCACCAACACGCTTCTCGACGCGATCAACGACCGCGCGACCTTCGACGCCGTGATGTGCGAGCGCGCCTTCCTCGAAACCCTCGACGGCTCCTGCCGCACGCCGATTGCCGGCTATGCGCGCTGCATGGGAGACCGGCTGAGCTTCTCCGGCATGATCCTGACGCCCGACGGTGCGCGTTACCACGAAATCGAGGGCGAAGGCGCCCGCAGCGATGCGCTTGCCATCGGCCGCGCCGCGGGCGAGGCGATCCGGGCAAAGGCCGGCCCCGACTTCTTCAACAGCTGGAGCTGATCCATGCGCGTTCTCGTGACGCGCCCCCAACCGGCGGCCGGCCGCACGGCAGCCGAGCTCAGGCGGCGCGGCCATGAGCCGCTCGTTCTTCCGCTGGCGGTCGCCGAGCATCATACTGTCGCCCTGGCCGAGGCGCTCGCGCAGCCCCATGCCGGGATTGCAGTGACGAGTGCCGAAGCGATCCGAGCGCTTGGGACGATCGGGCCACTGCCGCCGCCCCTCTTCGAGGAGACCCTTTTTGCCGTCGGCGAAAGCACCGCCTCGGCGGCGGCCAAGCTCGGCTTCCGACGGGTCATCGCCGGGGACAATGACGGCACGACCCTCGCCCGCATGATCGTCGACCATGGCCCGACACAGGGAGAAGCGGTGCCACTGCTTTATCTGGCGGGAAAGCCGCGTAGCCCCGGCTTCGAGGCCGCGCTTGGCGAATTCGGGAAGCCGGTGACGGTCTGCGAGTGCTACCACATGCGTCCGCGGGCGCTCACCGCGGCAGAGATCGCTGAAACGATCGGCCGAGATCCTGTCGATGCCGTCCTCCTCTATTCAAGCGAGAGCGCGCGTCGCCTGTTCGATCCGCCGGTGGCGGAGCTTCTGTCGGAAAGGATTTCGAGCGCCCGTATGCTGTGCCTCAGCGAAAAGATCGCGACCGCTCTGCCGGCCCAATTCCGGGCGAAAGCCAAGGCTGCGCCCTCACCGAACGAAGCGTCGCTGCTCTCCCTACTCTAAGGTCGAGCGCCAAATTTGATCTTCGCCCTTTCTTTCGCCCGTCCGACTGACTAGTTTTACGGGACCGCAGGGAAATGAAGAGGTTGACATGGTTTCCGGAAAGCCGCCCCGCCGCTCGAAGTCGTCCAACGACCCGGTCACCATCGACCTGACGGCCGATGCGGTCGTCGGGAACGGTCCGCCGCAGGCGGACACAGTGTCTGATTCGACCACGACGGCAGGCACGCAACCCGACGCAACCGTGATCGACGCGGCAAGCCCGGAAGATCAGATCACCGCGACACCCGACGAGCCCGCCCCAGCTGAACGCCCCTCGATTGAACAACCCGAAGAAGAAGCGGAACCCGCGGAGGCTGCCAGGGAAGCGGAAGCCGCAAGGGCGCCGGAACCTGCGACGCCGGCGGTTCAACCCGCCGCACGCTCCGGTCCAGCCATGCCGGCGCTGATCGCCGCCGGAATCTTCGGTGGTCTCGTGGCGCTCGCCGGCGCCGGAAGCATGCAATATGCCGGTTATCTGCCGACCGTGGCGCCGGAAACAGCGGCGCCTGCCGATACCTCCGGCCTTACCGCCGAGATCGAGGCGCTGAAAGCGCAGGTCGCCGACCTGTCATCCCGGGGTCCGGCGGCCGCCGATCCGCAGCTTGAGCAGAGGCTTTCCGCCCTGGAAGGCACCGTCGCCAACCAGGCGGCCGCTGCGCCGGACACCGCTGCGATTGACGAGCTGCGGCAGAAGCTCGACGCCGCCGACCAGGCGATCGCGGCGCTGAAAAGCGATATTGCCGGCAGTGCCGGCGCGATCGACGAGGTTGAAACACGCCTGACCGAGCGCCTCGCCGAAGCGGAAAAGAAGCTTGAGGAACCGCGCACCGATGTGGAGATGGCGAAAGCCATCGCGCTCACGGCCCTGAAAGCCGCGACCGAACGCGGAGGCCCATTTATGGCCGAGCTCGACGCCCTCGCCGGCATTTCACCCGACGACCCTGTCGTTGCCAATCTTCGGGCCTATGCCGCAACCGGTGTTGCCTCCCGTGCCGAACTCGTCCGGGCCTTCGGTGACGTCGCAGATAGCGTTCTTGCCGCCATCCACCAGCCTGACCCCAACGAGGGCGTGGCCCAGCGCCTGCTGTCGAGTGCGCTTTCGGTCGTCAAGGTCCGGCCCGTCGGCAATGTCGAGGGCGCGACGCCCGAGGCCATTCTCGCGCGCATGGAAGACAAGCTGCAGAACGGCGACCTGAAGGGCGCGGCTCTGGAGTGGGAGAGCCTGCCCGAGGCCGGCAAGGCCGTGTCGACCGACTATGTCGCCAAGCTCAAGACCCGAATCGAAATCGAGGCTCAGGTGGGCGATGCGCTTGCCACGGTCGTCGCCGGCAAGAAGGGCTGAGGAAGACAAGCCATGCTGAGAATCCTGTTCTTCATCATCACCATCCTTGTGCTCGGCTTCGGCTTTGCCTGGCTCGCCGATCGTCCCGGAACGCTCTCGATCGTCTGGCAAGGCCAATTGATCGAGATGAGCCTGATGGTCGCCGCCTCGATCCTCGTGGCGATCGTCGCGGTCGTGATGTTCGTCTGGTGGGTCGTGCGCATGCTGTGGACTTCGCCGCATTCCGTGCGCCGCTATTTCAGGGCCCGCACCCGTGACCGCGGCTACCAGGCATTGTCGACGGGTCTGATTGCCGCCGGTGCCGGCAATGCCGCTCTGGCCCACAAGATGAGCGCTCGCGCCCGCAGCCTGCTGCGGGCCGATCAGGAGCCGCTGATCCTGGTGCTCGATGCCCAGACGGCCGTGATCGAAGGCCGCCATGACGAGGCCCGCCGGCTTTACCAACAGATGGCCGATGATCCGGAAACCCGGGAACTCGGCTTGCGGGGCCTTTATGTCGAAGCCGACCGGCTGGGCGCCCACGAGGCGGCCCGGCAATATGCTGAGACGGCCGCCGAGAGCGCGCCCTATCTGCCCTGGGCCGCCAAGGCGACCCTCGAATACCGCTGCCGGGTGGGCAACTGGGACGATTCAATTCGTCTTCTCGACCAGCAGCGCGTGGCCCATGTGCTGAACAGGACCGAGGCCGATCGCCTCAAGGCGGTGTTGCTGACCGCCAAGGCGCAGGACCGCCTGGAGGGCGAGCCGGCTGCCGCACGCGACAATGCGCTCCAGGCATTGAAGCTTTCCAAGGATCTGGTTCCCGCGGCCATCGTCGCCGCCAAGGCCTATCTGCGCGAGGACAATCTGCGCAAGGCGTCCAGCGTGCTCGAACAGGTCTGGAAGCTCAACCCGCATCCGGAGCTCGCGCAGGCCTATCTGCGGGCTAGAGGCGGCGATAGCGCCGTCGACCGCTTGAAGCGCGCCGAACGGCTGGAGACGCTGAAGACCAGCAATGTCGAATCGCTCCTGATCGTCGCCGAGGCAGCCTTGGACGCGCAGGACTACAAGAAGGCGCGCGCCAAGGCGGAAGCCGCGGCCCGCATGAGCTCCTCCGAGCGGGTCTATCTTCTGCTAGCTGACATTGAGGAAGCCGAAACCGGCGACCAGGGCCGGATCCGGCACTGGATGGCGCAGGCGCTGAAGGCTGGCCGCGACCCGGCCTGGGTAGCGGACGGCTATGTCTCCGACAGATGGTTGCCACTGTCGCCGATCACCGGTCGGCTCGATGCCTTCGAATGGAAGATCCCCTTCGACCAGCTCGAGAGCCCGGTCGAGGAAGGCGCATTGAGCCACGCGACGGCAGCGCTCGAGACGCTGCCACCCGTCACCGCGGCACAGACGCCGGAACCGGCCGCGACGCCCTCCGCACCGGCGACCGCCGCAGCGGCCACTGCCGCGCCGCAGACCGCAACAGCCCCATCTCCGGCACGCACCGTTTCCGAGCGAGACGCACGAAAAGCCAAGGCCGAAGTGGCGCCGGAACCCTTCTTCGGTCGGCCGCCGGACGATCCGGGCGTGCGCGAGGGCGCCCAGCCGGTGGCGGAACAGAAATCACGGTTGAAACTCTTCTGAGGGGCGGCATGCTGGAGCGACTGCAATCCTTCTTCCAGAGCCTGACGCAATCACGGCAGCAGCAGCCGGCTTTTGCTCCGGACGATCCCCGGATTGCGGTCGCGGCACTCTGTCTGCAGGTCATGGAGGCCGACGGCGTCATCCACGACGCCGAACAGGCGAAGCTGCGCTCACTGATGCGCGAACAGTATGCGCTCGACGAGGAAGCGGTCAACGCGCTGCTCACCCAGGGTCGCGAGGCCGAGAGCGAAGCCGTCGATTATTACCGTTTCACCTCGGACCTGAAGCGGACCCTCGACGAGAGCCAGCGACAGCAGCTGGTCGGCATCCTTTGGGACATCGTCTATGCCGATGGCAGCCGCAGCGAGATGGAGGATCATGCCATCTGGCGTGTGGCCGATCTCCTTGGCGTGTCGGGACGGGACCGCGTCCATGAGCGGCAGGAGGCCGAGGCCCGCGCCGGACTTGAGGGTGAAGACAATGCTGGATGACCCGAAGCGGCGACGCGGTCGGCCGCCGATCCTCATCGTCCTGCACCAGGAGCGATCAAGCCCCGGTCGCGTCGGCCAGATGCTGGTCGACAAGGGCTTTCCCCTCGACATTCGACGCCCTGTGCTCGGCGACCGGCTGCCGCAAACCCTGGAGCACCATGCCGGCGCAGTCGTCTTCGGCGGCCCGATGAGCGCCAATGACCCGGACGCCTTCGTGCGCGCCGAAACCGACTGGCTTTCGGTCCCGCTCAAGGAGAACAAGCCGTTTCTCGGCATCTGCCTCGGCGCCCAGATGCTCGTGCGCCATCTCGGTGGCAAGGTCGAGGCCGAGCCCGAAGGACGCGTTGAAATCGGCTGGTATCCGATCCGCCCGACGGAACATGGCCGGCTGCTGATGCGCAATTGGCCGAAAATGGTCTACCACTTCCACCGCGAGGGCTTCGACCTTCCCCATGGCTGCCAGTTGCTGGCCGAAGGCGACGTCTACCGCAACCAGGCCATCCGTTACGGCGAGAATGCCTGGGGACTGCAGTTCCATGCGGAACTCACCCGCGCCATGATGCAGCGCTGGGTCGTCCACGGCGCTCACCGTTTCGTCATGCCCAATGCCCAGCAGGGGCGCGAACATCTCGAAGGCCGCATGATCTTCGATGCGCCGCTCAAGGCGTGGCTGTCTGATTTCCTCGATCTGGTCTTCGTGACGGAGCGTCACTTCGCCTGAGTGTTCGGCGCATCGAGGCTGTCGATCTTTCTCAGCTGCGGGAAGCCCAGCGCCCAGAGAACGGCGACCGCAAGCGTGCCCGCACCACCGATGACCACGGCCGGCACGGGACCGACCAGATGCGCCATGGTTCCGGCGCGGAACTCGCCGAGTTCGTTGGAGGCACCGACGAAGACCATGTTCACCGCATTGACCCGGCCGCGCACTTCGTCAGGGGTCCACAGCGCAATCAGCGTTTCGCGAACATAGACCGACGCCATGTCGGCGGCACCCATCAGCATCAGCGCGGCAATCGAGATCCAGGCGGTCTGCGACAGGCCGAAAAGCACGGTGCCGACCCCGAACAGGGCGACGCCGGCAAACATGAACAGGCCGGCATTGTGCTTGATCGGGAAACTTGCCAGAGCGACAGCGACAATGATCGCCCCGATGCCGGGTGCTGCACGCAGGAGGCCGAGGCCGAGCGGTCCAAGGGTGAGGACATCACGAGCAAAAATCGGCATCAGCGCCACCGCACCGCCGAGCAGGACGGCAAACAGATCGAGCGAGATCGCGCCCAGCACCACCTTCTCACCGAAGATGAAGCGGAAGCCGGCGAGAATCGTGTTCCAGGACACCGCCTTCGACGCGCTGCGTTGCTGCGGCTTTGCCACCATGAAGACGAGCACGGCGGCCGCCACGAAAAAGGCGAAGGACACCGAATAGGCGAGGGTCGCACTGACGCCGTAGAGCAGGCCGCCCGCAACCGGTCCGACGATCGAGGCCGTCTGCCAGGACGACGAGTTCCACGCCACAGCATTGGCGAGATCCTGCGGCGGCACGAGATTGGGTGCAAGCGACTGCACCGCCGGCGCATTGAAGGCCCGCTCGACGCCGAAGACCACCAGGATGGCAAAGACGATGATCGGGTCGAAGGCGTCAAAGACCGTCAGAAGCAGCATGGCTCCGCCGCAAAGGGCGCTGACGATCATGCAGATCGCAACGATCGCCCGGCGATTGTAACGGTCGGCGACCGAGCCGGTCACCAGGATGAGCATCAGGGAGGGCAGGAACTGCACGAGGCCAATCAGGCCGAGATAGAGCGCGCTGCCGGTTTCGTCATACATCTGCCAGCCCACGGAGACCGAGAGGATCTGCGTCGCAAAGGCGCCGAGGAAGCGGGCGAAGAAGAAGCGCAGATAGGATACGTGCCTGAAGGCGGCAAAACGATCGCCGGACGCGGCTGAGTGCATCGAAGGGACTTTCCACCTGGGCCACGGACCAGAGGCACAGGACCGACCACCCGTTAAACATGATTCCGCATCGCTCGGCCCGCGGCACTTGTCCGTTTAGTCGCCAATGTCTACATGTCTGTCAACCGAGAAATGGAGACTTGCATGCTCGCGCTGTTTCAGACGATCGATCTGGCATTGAACCTTTATACCTGGGTGCTGATTGGCAGCGCCATCTTCTCCTGGCTCTATGCTTTCAACGTCATCAATTCGAGCAATCGCTTCGTCAACTCGTTGGGCACGTTCTTCTACAACGTCACGGAGCCGGTCCTGCGTCCGATCCGCCGCATCCTTCCGGATCTCGGCGGCATAGACATCTCGCCGATCGTCGTGCTTCTCATCATCTTCTTCCTGCGTTCGCTGATGTGGAACAGCATCGTTCCGCTGTTCTTGTGATCGTCCCCTATCGGGTTTTTGACGACCACCTGCGGCTCGCCGTCCGGCTGACCCCGAACGGCGGGCGCGATGCGATAGACGGCATCGAAACGAATGCCGACGGCGAAGCGCATCTGAAGGCGCGCGTTTCCTGCGTTCCGGAAAAGGGCAAAGCCAACAAGGCGCTGCTGGCGCTGGTCGCCAAGGCTCTCGGCGTGCCGAAATCCTCGATATCGCTGGTGTCCGGCGACACCGCCAGACAAAAAATCCTCCGGATCGATGGCGACCCGGAGGATTTGAAAAAGAAAATCGACGCCTTGACGGCGGTCTGATCTTACTTCTGGGCCTTGAAGCGCTCGATCGCTTCGACGATCAGCTTCTTGGCGACGCTGACATCCTGCCAGCCGGCGATCTTCACCCACTTGCCCGGCTCGAGATCCTTGTAGTGCTCGAAGAAGTGCTCGATCTGCTTGAGTGTGATCTCCGGCATATCGGTGTAGTTCTCGATCTTGTCGTAGCGCTGGGTCAGCTTGTGCGCCGGAACAGCGATGATCTTCTCATCCTTGCCGCCGTCGTCTTCCATCACCATGACGCCGATCGGACGAACGTTGATGACGCAGCCCGGAACCAGCGGACGGGTATTACAGATCAGAACGTCGATCGGGTCGCCGTCTTCCGAAAGCGTGTGGGGCACGAAACCGTAGTTACCCGGATAGGTCATCGGGGTGTAGAGGAAGCGGTCGACGATCAGCGCGCCGGCTTCCTTGTCCATCTCGTACTTGATCGGGTGGCCGCCGACCGGCACTTCAACAATGACGTTCACGTCATCCGGCGGATTCTTACCGATCTTGATTGCATCAATACGCATTTTCAGCCCCATGGGAGTGTTGAAATCCCGCGCTTCCTAATGGGAATCCCGTCGCATTGCAACACGGCTTTGGGCGAAGGCGACGGGCGGCTGCCAGGCCGGGCGACCTTTTTTGCCGGCACCCCGCAAGCCCCCGCGCCATTCTCCCTGCGCTCTGCTATAGGAAACAGAAGAGCAGCCAAGGGGGATCGTCGATGCTCGCAAATCGTTACCTGCCCATCCTTTTCCTGTTGTCGACCGCCGCCCTTTCTCAGCCGGCAGCGGCCAATGAGAGCGTCTATACCGATCTTGATCTCGACCGGTGCCAGACGATTGCGTCCGACGACATGGGCGCCTCGATGAAGTGCAAGGGCTACAAGGATTATCCGATCTATTTCGCCGAAGGTGACCTGCGCCAAAGCGTGCTCTACGGGCCGGTGCGCGCTGAGCTGATCGAGGGCGCCTTCGAGAGCTTCGCACCGTTCAACCGCGTCAACACGAAGGTGGAATGGCGCCTCGACGGCTCGGGCCGGCCCGTGGCCGCCATCCTGCGCTGGTTCCTGGAAAATGTCGGCGATACGGGCATGCCGACCAAGGAAGCCGAGGGCCAGGTACTGGTGATCGCCCGCGTCGCGCAGCCGGATGACGGGCTGAGCTGCGTCGTCGGCTATGTCGATGCGCTCTCCAACAGCAATGCCAACGAACTCGCCCGCAAGGTGGCCGACAACGAGGCGCGAGACTTCGCCTGTGGCATGCAGGAGGCGATGTGGGAGGGAAAGCGCGGCACAAAGGCCAGCGAGGAAACCCATGTCTGGCCCGAAGGCCTGGTGGTCGAATAGCCTGAGCGGCGAAGCGTCAGTTCCAGATGAAGCCCAGCTTCTTGAGCTGCACGTCGTCGAAGTCTTCCATGCCCTCGACGGCGTCGATACCGCCGTTGGAGCGGAAGAAATCGACCGCGTGATGGCTGTCTTCCAGACACCAGACGGCCATGCCCTTGCAGCCGAGCGACTTGAGCAGGCGGCGTGCTTCGCCGAACAGCGTATAGCCAAGGCCGATGCCCTGGTATTCCGGGCGCATATAGATCTCGTAGATCTCGCCTTCCTGCGGAAGCGCGCGAGCGCGGTTGAGGCCCAGCGTTGTATAGCCGGCGATCATCCCGGCGACATCGACGACGAGAATGGTGGCCGGGCCGCGCGTGGCCTTGCGCCACCAGGTCTCGCCCCGGCGCTCGATCATCTTGGTGAGCGGTCGATGCGGAATAAGGCCGGCATAGGCGTGTTGCCATGCACAGCGGTGCGCCTCGGCAAGGGAGGCGGCATCCTGCGGCTCGGCAGGACGCACATCGATCGACAACGTCTTCATAACGCTACTTTCGTCCGGCTGGCGACATTGGCACGACCGGCACTCCCGATCACACCGCCTCCAGCGCTCTCATCTGGACCATAGCGAGAAATTTAACGCAATCTTAAGGGGCGTCGCAACCCCGCGGCTTTCCAATACACAAACAAAAACCCCGGCTCGAAAGCCGGGGTTGAAAGAGGCAGACCATACAGAGGGCTCAGGCCTGGGCAGCCTTGGCCTTGTCCATGCGCTTGCGGTCGTTGGCGTCAAGGAACATCTTGCGCAGACGGATCGACTTCGGCGTCACTTCAACGAGCTCGTCGTCCTGGATCCAGGAGAGCGCGCGCTCGAGCGTGAACTTGATCGGCGGCGTGAGCTTGACGGCTTCATCCTTGCCCGCGGCGCGGATGTTGGTGAGCTTCTTGCCCTTCAGCACGTTCACTTCCAGATCGTTGTCGCGCGAGTGGATGCCGATGATCATGCCCATATAAACCTTCTCGCCGGCGTCGATGATCATCGGACCGCGGTCTTCAAGGTTGAACAGGGCATAGGCCACGGCTTCGCCAGCTTCGTTGGCGAGCAGAACGCCGTTCACACGGCCGCCGATCTCGCCCTTGTAGGGCTGATAGTCGTGGAACAGACGGTTCATCACGGCGGTGCCGCGCGTGTCGGTCAGGAGTTCCGACTGGTAGCCGATCAGGCCGCGGGTCGGGGCAAAGAAGACGAGACGGACGCGGTTGCCACCGGACGGACGAAGCTCGACCATCTCGGCCTTGCGCTCGGACATCTTCTGCACGACGACGCCGGAATGCTCTTCGTCGACGTCGATGACGACTTCTTCGATCGGCTCCAGCATCTGGCCGGTTGCTTCGTCCTTGTGCATGACGACGCGCGGACGCGAAACGGCCAGTTCGAAGCCTTCGCGGCGCATGTTCTCGATCAGAACCGCGAGCTGAAGTTCACCGCGGCCGGAAACGAAGAAACTATCCTTGTCGGCCGACTCTTCGATCTTGAGAGCAACGTTGCCTTCGGCTTCCTTGAACAGGCGGTCGCGGATGACGCGGCTCGTAACCTTGTCGCCCTCGGTGCCGGCGAGCGGCGAGTCGTTGACGATGAAGGACATGGTGACGGTCGGCGGGTCGATCGGCTGGGCCTTCATGGCTTCGGAAACGGCCGGATCGCAGAAGGTGTCGGCAACCGTGCCCTTGGAGAGGCCGGCGATCGCGACGATGTCGCCAGCATGGGCTTCTTCGATTGCGGTGCGCTCAATGCCGCGGAAGGCGAGGATCTTGGAGATGCGGCCCTGCTCGATGAGCTTGCCGTCCTGGCCCAGAACCTTCACGGCCTGGTTCGGCTTGATCGAACCGGCAGCGATACGGCCGGTGATGATGCGGCCGAGGAAGTTGTTGGCCTCGAGGATCGTGCCGATCATCTTGAACGGGCCTTCCTCGACGGTCGGCGCAGGAACGTGCTTGACGACGAGGTCGAGCAGCGGCTGCAGACCTTCGTCATGCGAACCGTTCGGATCGGTGTTCATCCAGCCGGAGCGGCCAGAACCGTAAAGGATCGGGAAGTCGAGCTGTTCGTCGGTCGCGTCGAGTGCCGCAAAGAGGTCGAAGACTTCGTTGACGACTTCGTCGATGCGGGCGTCCGGACGGTCGACCTTGTTGATCGCGACGATCGGGCGAAGGCCGACCTTCAGAGCCTTGCCGACGACGAACTTGGTCTGCGGCATCGGGCCTTCGGCCGCGTCGACGAGAACGATCGCGCCGTCCACCATCGACAGGATGCGCTCGACTTCGCCACCGAAGTCGGCGTGGCCGGGCGTGTCGACGATGTTGATGCGGGTGTCCTTCCACTCGATCGACGTCGCCTTGGCGAGAATGGTGATCCCGCGTTCCTTTTCGATGTCGTTCGAGTCCATCACGCGTTCCATCACGCGCTGGTTTTCGCGGAACGAGCCCGACTGCTTCAGCAGCTCGTCAACGAGGGTCGTTTTCCCATGGTCAACGTGCGCAATGATGGCGATATTGCGAAGATTCATACAAAGATCTCTGATGGCTGGGCGCGCGACAAGACGTGGCGGCCTGTTACTTTGCCGCGCTCATAACCTGTTTTTTGCGTTTGCGAAAGAAAAAAAGCCGGAACCGCCGGCTTTGGTTACCGGCGGCGGCGCGTTCGACTTGGGCCTGATCTTGCGATCAGGCAGCCAGTCCCTTCTTCTTGAGCATGGCATCCGCGCTCGGCAGGCGACCGCGGAAGGCAGTATAGGCGACCTCCGGATCGATCGAACCGCCGACCGAATAGATATTCGCCTTGAGCCTCTCCGCCATCGCCGGATCGAAGGCATTGCCGGTCTCTTCGAAGGCCGAGAAGGCATCCGCATCAAGAACTTCCGACCACATGTAGGAATAGTAGCCAGCCGAATAGCCGTCACCGGCAAAGACATGCTGGAAGTGCGGCGTGGCGTGGCGCATGACGAGGGACTGCGGCAGGCCGATCGAGGTCAGAACCTCGGCCTGCACAGCCATCGGATCCTCGACGGGCCCGCGGGTATGGAAGGCCATGTCGACCAGCGCCGAGGACGTGAACTCGACGGTCGCAAAACCGGCATTGAAGGTGCGCGCGGCAAGCACCTTGTCGAGAAGCGCCTGTGGCATGGGCTCGCCGGTCTCATAGTGGACGGCATAGGTCTTGAGGATTTCAGGGACCGTCAGCCAGTGTTCGTAAAGCTGGGAGGGCAGCTCCACGAAGTCGCGCGACACGCCGGTTCCGGAGACGGACGGATAGGTGACGTTGGACAGCATGCCGTGAGCGGCATGGCCGAATTCGTGGAACAGCGTGCGGGCGTCATCGAGCGACAGCAGCGCCGGGCGACCCGCCTCCGGCTTGGCGAAGTTGCAGACATTGTAAATGATCGGGATCTCGCCGACGGCGCCGTTCTTCAACGGCAGCTTGTGCTGCGACTGGAACGAGCTCATCCACGCGCCCGAACGCTTCGAAGGCCGGGCGAAATAGTCGCCAAGGAACATCGCCACCAGCCGGTCCTCACGGTCGCGGATCTCAAAGACCCGGACATCGGGATGATAGGCCGCGACGCCTTCAAGCGGCACGGCACGGATGCCAAAAAGCCGTCCGGCGACGTCGAAGCAGGCCTCGATGATCTTTTCGAGTTGCAGATAGGGCTTGAGTTCGGCCTCGGAGAAATCGAACTTCTTCGCGCGGAGCTTCTCAGCGTAGTGGCGCCAGTCCCAGGGCATGACCTCGTGGTTCTTGCCTTCCTCGGCAATCAACGCGGCCAGATTACGCTCTTCCGCCCTGGCCTGGTTGAGCGCCTTTTCCCACACCTTCATCAGAAGTCCGTTCACGGCGTCCGGGCTCTTGGCCATGGTGTCGTCGAGTTTGTAGGCGGCATAATTGGCGTAGCCGAGCAAACCCGCCTTTTCGGCCCGGAGCGCCAGCGTCTCCTTGACGATTGCACGGTTGTCGCTCGCGCCGCCGTTTTCACCACGCGCAACCCAGGCCTTGAAGGCCTGCTCGCGCAGATCCCGCCGCGTCGAGAAGGTCAGGAACGGTTCAATGATCGAGCGCGACAGGGTCACAATGTGCGAATGCCCCTCGCCGCGCGCGGCAGCCACGGCGGCCATTGCCTCCTTCAGGAAATCCGGGATCCCGGCGAGATCGGCTTCGCCGTCCAGCGGCATGAACCAGGACTTTTCGTCGGCCAGCACATTCTGCCCGAACTGCGCGCCGAGGCTCGCCAGGCGTTCATTGATGGCGGCAAGCCTTTCCTGCTTGCCCTTTTCGAGCTTGGCACCGGACTTTACGAACCCCTTCCAGTGGCGCTCCAGGACCCGCAACTCTTCCCCGCTCAGCCCCAATTCGGCACGCTTGTCCCAGAGTGTGTCGATGCGGCGAAAAAGATCGGCATTCATCCCGATTTTGGAATAGTGCCGCGACATCTTGGGGGCGATCTCCCGCTCGAGCGACTGGATCACGTCATTGCTATGGGCGCCGGCCTTGTTCCAGAACAGCGCCGAGACACGCGACAGCTCATCACCGGCGATCTCGAGCGCGATGATCGTATTGGCAAAGGTCGGCGGCTCGGGATTGTTGGCAATCGCGTCGATCTCGGCGTCATGAGCGGCAAGCGCCGCATCGAAGGCCGGCGCATAGTCCCCATCAGACACGGCGTCGAAACGCGGCAAACCGTTCGGACCCGACCAGTCGAAGACGGCGGGATTGACGGACGACGATGAGCTCATGGCGATTTCCTTCTGATCAAGCGTGCCCGAACCACGGGCCTGACCTGCGATATGGGATCTGCCACGCGGAATTGGCAAGCGCAGACCGAGGGTCGCGCGAAAATTTCGCCGCCCACACAAGACGGCCCACAGGCGAGGACTGGTCGCGTGGACGACGAGCCCATGCCCTCCCGACCCGTCAAACTTGACATCCTCGGCGATCGCAACCAGATTTGAGCCATGTCTTACGTTCGCACCCCCATCGTGACCGTCACGATCTTCAGGATTTTCCCCATAGCGGGATAGCTGCCCCCGGCTCGGCAAGTGCCGCGAGCGCGGGGGTATCGGCGTAACCAGATTTTCTTGAAAAATGCAGGGTGAAGCGAGGCGGATCTTACTTAATCCGCCGAAACGCGCGCGCCTGCCAAACGATTGCGAGACAGACATGAATACTGCGACCGTGATGCGAGCCGGCACAAAGCCGGCCATCCAGATTGGCGAAACCGACTTCGAGCGCCTCAACGGCCTCGCGGAGGCTGTGATCAACAGGTTGCCGGATCTGGCCGAAGAACTGCTGATCGAACTCGACCGTGCCGACGTCGTGGCCGAGGCGCGGCTCTCAGCCAAGGTGGTTCGCATGGGCTCGATCCTCACATACAGCACCGACGAGCACGGTCCGCGGCGCGTGACGCTCGTCTATCCTGGCGAGGCCGATATCGAGCTTGGGCGGATCTCCATCCTGACGCCGATCGGCGTCGCGCTGATCGGACTGGCCGAGGGGCAGTCGATCGAATGGTTCGCCCGCGACCGCCGGCGGCATCGGCTCACCGTGCTCGCCGTCGACAATGACGGCCAGGCCGAAGCGGGGACCTGAGATGGCGACAGCAGCCCTAGTGTGGCGCGTGACGCTGAAGGCGCATCCCTGCGCACGCGCCCTCCGGCTCCATTCCTACTCCGGGTGCCTGATCGCAGGATAGGTGCCCCTGGCCTGCACGGATGCGGTCAGGGGAAGAGCTTCATCTGCTTCAAACACCTGTTCGAAACCTGGGGCCACCCGCCTCCGGGGGAGATTTGTCATGCCGAACACAATGTCCATTTTCCTGTCGACCACCGATGTCGACATTCTTCTGTCGATCGTCGAACGGGGCGAAGGCTGCCATGCTTATCGATGCCTTCTGCGGCAGCGGCTGGAGAGCGCCATCATCCTCGCGCCGCACGAGCTGCCCGGCCATGTGGTGACGATCAACAGCCGCTTCCTCTATCGCATCGACGATCAGCCCCCGATTGCAGCCGTGGCCGTTCAAAGCCCACCGGAAGGTTTGGCCGACTTTGCCTTGTCGATCCGCACGATGCGGGGCATCGCCCTGCTGGGCCTTGCCGAAGGATGCGCGGTGACGGTCCCCGGTCAGGGCGGTCGGTGCGAACGGCTTGTCGTCGAGCGCATGCTGCACCGTCCTTTGCCCGAGAGCCGCGACGCCATCGCCCCTTCGGCGATCCATGAGAGATGGCGCGCCTGCCTGGCGGCATCGACACCGAACGCCGACGGGCATGTGGTGCCGTTTCGGCCGAAGGCGCGGCCTGGCCTGACCCGGGAGCCGGATGGCGGCAATCCCGGCCCCAGCGCCGCCTGAGAAGGCGGCCGGCACGTTCAGCGGAACGAGGCGGATCGGCGAAGCGAAGAGACCTCAGCTTCGCTGAGATGCCGCACCTTGCCCTTTTCAAGGTCTCCGAGAGCAAGATCACCAAAGGCGATGCGCAGGAGGCGCAGGCATTCGAAACCGAGCGCCTCCAGCATCCGCCGGATTTCTCGGTTCTTGCCTTCATGAAGCTCGAACTCCAGCCACGTCGTCTTGTCCGCCTCGCGAAGAATCCGCACGGAGGCGGCCTTGAGAACCTCGCCGTCGTCGAGAATGCCGGCCATCATGCGCTCGAGGTCACTCTCGGCGGGGCGCCCGCGAACCTGAACGTGGTAGGTCTTGGCAATGCCGCTTTCCGGATCGAGGAGCCGTTGGGCGAGCACCGTGTCGTTGGTGAACAGCAACAGGCCCTCGCTCGCCTTGTCGAGGCGCCCGACCGGCGAGACATGCGGAATGGACAGGTGCTCGAGACAGGAGAACACCGTATCTCGGCCTTCTGGATCGTCGCGCGTGGTCACCAGGCCTCTAGGCTTGTTCAGCATCAGATAGACCTTGGCTTCCGCGCCGACCGGCTGGCCATCGACCTCGATGCGGTCGGTCCGGATATCGACCCAGGCCGCAAGGTCGGTGATCCTGCGACCGTGCACCGACACGCGTCCCTCCGCCACCAGTTTCTCGGCCTGGCTGCGCGAGCAGAAGCCCAGCTTGGACAGCGCCCTCGGCAGGGTCACGCGCATGCCGGGCGCAGCTTGAGAAGGTCTAGCCACCAGATTTGCCGTTCGAGTTTGGAAAGGTTGAAGCTTCAATGCCGCGAATTGAGCGACGGGCAAGAACTGCCTGTCTCGCCTTGCCTGCGTCAAGGAGAAATTCGTCTTGCGCCTCGGTTCAACCGGCCAGCTCGTGAATGCGCACGCTCGGCACGATCTGGCGCGCCAGATCGCAGAGATGGCGGTGGTGGGTCAGGTAGATCACCTGGCCGATCTTCGCCATTTCGCCGAAAAGTCGCAAGACCTCCTCCGAGCGCGGCTCGTCGAAGGTTTCCATGATGTCGTCGGCGATAAAGGGCACGGAAGGCCGGCTGGCCGCGAATTCCTCGTAGCCGGCGAGACGCAGCGCCAGATAGAGCTGAAACTGTGTACCCTTCGACATTTCGCTGGCGAGCTTGGAGCCGCCCTGACGCGTCAGGCCGATCAGCGTTTCGCGGTCCTTCTCCGGCTGCGCGGCAAGGCCTGCATAATCGCCGCGGGTGATCAGCCGGAAGGCGTCAGAGGCGCGCCGCATCATCGAGGAGCGATGCCGATCGCGATAGGCCCGCAGCGCCTCGCCGGCCATCAGGGCCCCGGTCTTCAGCCGCAGATAGGTGTTGGCCAGATCCTCGATCTCGAGGAGAACCGTGCGGCGCTCGGCCTCGATCCGGGCAACCTCGTTGCCGCCGCCGATGGCCTCCAGCCGGTCTGCAGCCCGCGTCTTGTCGGCAAACAGCTGCCGTGTCCGTTCCTCCATATCCTCGAGCCGGGCGCTCAGCTCCGCCTCCTCGCGACTGAGAGCATCGAAATCGGTGGCCGCGACTTCGCCGATCGCCAGATCGACGGACGCCGCCGGCAGTTCGGCCAGGATCTGCTCGGAGAGCGTCTGCAACCTGGCCTCGAGACGATCACGCTCGGCCGAAGCCTCGAAGGCGGCAGCGACCTCGGCCAGGGTATCGACGGCGAAGAAGGTGATCAGCTCCGCCTTGGCGGCCTCGTGCACCTGAAGGGTCTGACGCAGCTCCCGCTCGGCCTCCAGCAGTCGCTGAAGCTCCGCCTCCTTCGTCTCGCGCGCCGCAAGGCCGCGCCGGGCCTGTTCGAGTCGGCCGGCCAAAAGGGTCGCCGCTCGTGCCGTCTCGTTCTCCTCGACGCGTTCGCCCATCCGCTCCAGAACATCCGCGAGATCGGCGGCAAAGATCTGGCGGTCCCGCTCCATGGTGGCGATCCGCCGGGCAAGCTCGTCACGCTCGGCAAGGGCGGGACCAAGTTCGACGAGAGTTTCGAGGATCTCGCGCACGCCGCCCGGCGAGGAGATATCGGCAAACCAGGTGCTGGCGAGCGCCGCGGCGAAGCGTGCCTGCCAGTCGTCGAGGGCAGCCTGCGCCTGCTCGGCCTCCAGGCGCCGGGCGACAAGCGCCCGTTTGCATTCGGCGACGGTCCTCTCAGCCGCCTCGCGCCGCGCCGTCAGTTTGGCGTGCTCGGTGAGCGCCGCCTCGGCAAACTCGACAAGCTCGGTCAGACCGCCCTCGGCGCCGTCGAGACCGGCGGCTTCGATAGCGGCCGACAGCCCTTCCCGGTCCGCTTCGGCATCGGCTCGGCCTTCGGCAATCTCCCTTTGCGCAGCCTCCAGCCTTTCCCAGGCGGAAAGCGCGTCCGCACGGGCGCGGACGGCGGCATCGATCTGAAGGAAAAGACCGGACGACGGACCAGCCCTCTCCGGCGTGAGGCCGGCCGGCAGGCTCGCCCGCAGCTCCGCCAGCAGCGCCTCCCGTTCGGCTTCCGCCTCGGCGATGAGCTCGTCATGGCGGAGGATCGCCGCCTCGGTGACCGCCTGGTCACGAATGAGGGTGCGCAATTCGGCGAGATCCCGTGTTGCCCCGAGCCGCGCGGCGGTCGCCTGATCGTCGGCCCGCATCGTTGACAGGAACTGCGCGGCGCTCTCCCGATCGAGCCGCTCCTGATGCGTCACCCAGGCCGCATCGCGCATCGCTCGTATCCGGGCCGCTTCGACATCGTCCATCAGCCCGCCGGCGGCGCGCAAGGCAGCGATACGCGCCTCGGCCTGCCTGGATTGCGTGACGAGATCGCGACGTTTTTCCGCAAGGTCGGTGATACGTTTGTCGATTGCCGAAGCAACCGAACGCCAGGTCTCCAGCTGGCGGCTCTCGGGAAGCGAAAGCGCCCGCAGGCCTTCGCCGGTCACCTCCTGTTCAAAAAGCGCCACCAGCGGCCGCGCCGCCTCGGCAAAGCGACGTTCCAGATCGGGCCGCGTGCGCTCTGCCAGACGGATGCGGCTTGCATGATCGCTGCGACGGACTGTGGCCAGCACCCCGTTCAAGCGGGAGATCACCTGCGGTTCCAGTGCTGGCGAGGCTTGTGCAAGAGCTTCACGATCGGCCTCGGCCGCTTCCAGGGCGACCTTTGACGCCGCCAGTTCGCGCCGGGCCGTCGCAAGCGTCGCCTCCACTCCGGAACGGACCTCGATCAGATCGCGAAGCGCCCCGACGGTTGCCGCGGGCAGGAGAAGTGTTTCCGGTTGCTCGCAATCCGGCTGGCCGAGCCTCGTGAGGATCGCCGCAATCGTCGCCTGACGCTCGACCAGCGATAGGCGACGCTTCGGCAGGTCTTCCTCGGCGCTGGCAAAACGTGCCTGCCCCTTCGCCAACTGACCGATCGCGTCCGCAAGCGACAGCAGCGTCTCATCGACCTCGATCGAGGCCATTTCGTCCCGGACCCGCTCGATATCGGACAGCAAACCTGCAAGCCGCGTCGACAGCCGCGTCTCGTCCTCCATGAGCCTTGGCAGGTTCTGCACCCATTCCGAGGGTGGGCGGGGAAGCGAAACCCCGGCGCAGAGTGCCTCAGCCAGGCGCTGGTGCTGGGCGGCAAGCGGCCGGGCGCGCATCAGCCGGGAAATGACCTCCCGCCGCGCTTTCATCGCTCCCAGTTCCTGGGTCGCGGCCTCGTAGGCACTCGTTGCCTGGGAAAGCGTGGCAACGATCGCCGTATGGGCGGAAGCGAGCGTATCGATCTCGTCGCGGCGGGCCTTCAGTTCCGCAAGCTTGTGCTTGAGTTCGGCGATGCGGGTCGAGCGCGCCCGCTTTTTGTAAAGCCCGTCCGCCTCATCGGATATGGCGCTGAGCGTCGCGCTCACACCACCCAAACCGGCACTGGCGGAAAACAGCAGTTCGCCGAGATCGCCCTTGCTTTCGAGGATGGCATTGCCGCCCTGCTCGAGCGTGATGTCATCGAGGGAAAACATGGTGCGATAGGCGTCGCGGCTGATACCGGCGAGCGGTACCGACAGAACAGCCTCGGCGACCGGCTGGCCGCGTTCGTCCATCAGCGAGTTGGTCCGCTGCTTCACCCGCTTGAAGCCATGGCTCTCACCGTTGAATTCGATCACACCACCGACCTGCATGGCATTGTAGGGGTGGAGGAAGTTGTAGCGGCTGCGCTCCTCGATCCCGTAGAGCAGGTCGAGATAGGCGGAAAGCGAGGTCGATTTCCCGGCCTCGTTGAGGCCATAGACGATGTGCAGGTCTGGGGAGCCGGCCTCCGCCTTGCCGAAATCGATCGCATAGTCGGTGAACTTGCCGTAGCGGGTCAGATCCAATCGGGCAAGCCGCATCAGTTCGCCTCCACGCCGTCGGTCTTCAGCCGCGCAATCACATCGCTACCGCCCTCGGCCAGAAGTCGGTCGACAAAGGCCTCGAACGCCTCCTCGTCGGCACCGGTGAAGCTGCGGCTTTCGGGCGGCAGGTCGTCTCGCAACTCCTTGACCATCCGGCGGATCTCTTCGCGTACGGCATGGCGGCGGGAGACATCGTCCCGCATCAGCGCGTCGAGTTCCACCACGGGATCGGCGCTCGAGGAAGAGACGGCATCCGACGGCGGCTCGGTGGCAATCTCGATCTTTTCGACCCAGGTTCCGCCGATCCCTTCAGCGCGCTGTTCGGCTTCCGCCAGGAGGAGATCGCGGTCGCGGCGAAGCCGCCAGGACAGCGGGGTTCGGCCGCTCAGGGAAAGACGGGCGACCACATGCTCCGATGTGCTTTGCGTCCGGGCCAAGGCGGCGGCCTTCTCGATCGCCTCGACGGCGTCGAACCAGCTGTCCGCGCCCGAGAGATCGACCGCGACCCGAGCGAATTCGGCAATGCTCGTCGAGCGCTCTTCGACGCTCAGACGACGATCGTCATGGATCGTGACCAGCGACACCGACTTGCGGCCCGCCTCGTTGATGTCGCGCCCTTGCGGCATGCCGGGCATGACAACCGTGGTGCGGCCATCGTGCTGGCTGCGCTGGTGAATATGGCCGAGCGCCCAATAGTCGAAGCCGGACGCCTGGAGATCGACAAGCCGGCACGGAGCATAGACATCATGACCGGGCGCGCCGTCGAGGCTGGTGTGCATCAGCCCGATATTGATCCGATCGGCAAGCGGCGGGCGAAACTTGGGCAACAGGCTCTCGGGCGCCTGCGGTCGCGCAAAGCTCAAGCCGTGCACGGCGACCGCAAGGCCACCGCGCTCGATCTCAACGGCCTCGGCGCGACCGGAAAACACCTTCACCGACGGCGGCAGGATGAGTTCCTGGGTGATGCGCGACAAGGCATCATGATTGCCGCGGATGACGTAGACAGGGATATCCGCCTGTCCAAGCCGCTGCATTTGACTGGCCAGAAACCGCGCGGTCTTCATCGACGTCTGGTCGCCATCATAAAGATCGCCGGCAATCATCAACGCATCGACCTGTTCGGCGAGGCACAGATCGACGATGGCCACGAACGCCTGGCGCGTGGAGTCACCAATCAGGTCGGCGAGCGCGCGGTTGCGCAGGGACAGCGAGCGCAATGGCGAATCGAGGTGAATATCGGCGGTGTGAACGAAGCGGAAAGCCATCAGCGGTTCATTCTGTTTCTTGTCATTGCGGTCAACCCGCTGATCGAGGCTGTCGGGCCTGCTGTAACGCACAGGATATAGGCAGAGGATCGGCGACGCCAAGCGATTTCGCCCCGCCGCGTCCACACCGCTCTTCGCCAGCCGTCAGCGGCAATGCACCGGGGATTGCCTGCAGGGCAGCGGATTGACAATTGCAAACTGTCGATTTATGACTGACGAAATTCGAATTTCGTCAGTCATAAGGCATCATTCATGAAAACACCGATCGCGGAGATCGAGGGGCACGCGCCGGAAAATGTTGCACGCCAGGAGAACGTGGCTCGCATCCTCGAGGCGGCCGAGCGCGTCTTCCGCCAATACGGCTACTCCAAGACCACGGTTGCCGACATCGCCAAGGAACTCGGCATGTCGACGGCGAACATCTATCGCTTCTTCAGCTCCAAGGTGGAGATTCACCAGGCGCTTTGCGCGCGCATGCTCAATGCCAGCTTCGAACTGGCGCAGGCCTGCGCTTCGCTGCCGTTGAGCGCCGAGGACCGGCTGCGTCAGTATGCGATGGGCCAATACCGCTTCACCATCGACACCATGCTCGATTCCGAGAAGGTCCATGAAATGGTCGTGATTGCCATCGAGCGAGACTGGCATGTGATCGACCAGTACATCGATCGTCTGGAAATCGTCGTGCGCGACATCATTGCCGACGGCATGGCGACAGGGGAGTTCCGACAGGGAGATCCGGACCTTGCGGCGCGCTGCTTCGGGGCGGCGACGTCCGTCCTGCATCATCCGCAACTGGTGGCCCAGTGTATCGGCAAGAACAACCGCGCCCTGCCGGAGGAACTGATCGATTTTGCGATCCGCGCCCTGAAGGCCTGAGCCGCCCCAGGTTTCGACACGACGACAGAGAATTCACGACCGGCCGCGAACACCGGTTCGCCGAGGATGAACGCCCATGAACAAGAACGCCCTGCTTCCCCTGCTACTGGTACTGGCGCTGGCCGGCTGCTCTGCCGAGACAGCCGAACAACCACAGCAATCCGTCCGCCCCGTCAAGGTGGTGGAAATCGCTCCCGCCACAACGACGCGCGAACTGTCCTATTCCGGAGCGGTGCGGGCTCGCAGCGAAGCGCCGACCGGTTTCCGGGTCGGCGGCAAGCTGATCGAGCGCTCGGTCGATATCGGCGATCGTGTTGCGGCCGGCGATGTTCTCGCCCGTCTCGATGCGACCGACTATGAGCTTTCTCTGACGAGCGCCCGCGCCAATCTTGTTGCCGCCGAACGCCAGGTGGAAACTGCCGATTTTGCGCTGAAGCGGGCCGATCAGCTGTTCCGCCAGCAGGTTGCGGCCAAGGCCCAGCTCGAACAGGCGCAGCTTGCCTATAACCAGGCGGTCGCCGCCCGCGATTCCGCCCGAGCCACGCTCTCTCAGGCGGAGAACCAGGTCGGCTACGCTGTCTTGAAGGCCGATCGCGACGGCATCATCACCGCCGTCCATGCCGATGCCGGACAGGTCGTCGCCGCCGGAAGCCCGGTCGTTACCGTCGCCGTCGATGGCGAGAAGGAGGTCTCGATCGCGGTTCCGGAAGGGGACGTGCTCGCCTTTACCCCCGGCAAGACGGTCGATGTCGGCTTCTGGTCGAACCCGCAGTTGGCGCTCGAGGGAACCGTGCGTGAGGTGGCCGGCAGCGCCGATCCCGCGTCGCGAACCTTTGCGGTCCGCATCTCGCTTCCCGCCGATCCGGGCGTACTGCTCGGAATGACCGCGTCGGTGAAGACCGAGGCCGGAAACGATCGGCCGCTCTTCAACTTGCCGCTCACCGCGCTGGCCCGCGATCCCGCCAACAGGGCGATCGTCTGGACGGTCAATCCCGCCGAACAGACGGTTCATGAGCGCGCCGTCACCGTCGTCGACTTCTCCGACACCGGTGTTCGGGTCTCGGAAGGTCTGAAGGCCGGCGACCTCGTCGTCGTCGCCGGGACGCAGTTCATGGCCGAAGACCTCAAGGTGAAGCTTGCCGATCCCGAGCAGGCCGCACTCGCCACCGCGCCCCAGTCCAGCCAGACGCGCTGATCGCCCCTTGCCAGAAAGCGGATGAACGCCATGACCACGTCCACGAATACCAAGGGTAGTTTCAATCTGTCGCGCTGGGCGATCGCCCATCCCAGCATGGCGCGCTTCCTTTTCGGTCTGGTGCTCATCGCCGGCGTGCTCGGCCTCATGCGCATGGGCCAGAAGGAAGACCCGGACTTCACCTTCCGTGTGATGGTCGTCCAGGCCGCCTGGCCGGGCGCCTCGATTACCGACATGCAGGATCAGGTGGTCAACAAGATCGAGCGCAAGCTGCAGGAAGTGCCGCATCTCGACTGGGTGAAATCCTACACCCGCCCCGGCAACGCCATCATTACCCTGCAGATCAAGGGCGACACGGATGCCGAACAGGTGGCCGACGCCTTCTACCAGGTGCGCAAGAAAGTCGGCGACATTTCCAGCGAACTGCCGGAAGGTCTGCTCGGCCCCTACTTCAACGATGAATTCGGCGACACCTTCATCACCCTGCATTCGCTGTCGGGCGAGGGTTACAGCTATCCGGAACTGAAGGCCTTCGCCATTCAGGCGCGCGACATGCTGCTGACGACGCCCGGTGTCGAGAAGGCGGTCATTCTGGGCGACCAGCCACAGAAGATCTACATCGACGTGTCGTCGAAAGTGCTCGCCGAACGCGGGCTGACCTTCAACGATATCGGAAACGCCCTTGCAGGCCAGAACGCCATCGATCCGACCGGCACGATCGACACCGGGGAACGCTCGGTACGGATTTCCGTCGACGGCGGGCTCGGACGCGCCGACGATATCCGCGAACTGCGCTTAAGGGCCGGACAAGAGGTCACCCGCCTGGGCGACATCGCCACGGTGAGCGAAGGCTCGGAAGAGCCCTTCCAGCGCAAGTTCCGCTTCAACGGCGAAGACAGCGTTCAGGTCGGCGTCGTCATGGCCAAGGGCTTCAACGTCACGGATGTGGGTAAGGCGGTCGAAGCGACACTCCAGCGCTTCGAGGACTCGCTGCCCCACGGCGTCGAGGTCGCGCAGATCTCCAACCAGCCGGAAGTCGTACGCGAAGCGATCGGCGAATTCATGAAGGCGCTGATAGAGGCACTGGCCATCGTGCTCGTCGTCTCCTTCGTGTCGATCGGCTGGCGCTCCGGTCTCGTGATCGCCATTGCCATCCCGCTCGTGCTGGCGGCCACCTTCGCCATCATGTACGAGCTCGGCATCGATCTGCAGCGAATCTCGCTCGGCGCGCTGATCATTGCCCTCGGCTTGCTGGTCGACGATGCGATGATCGTCGTCGAAATGATGGAACGCAAGCTGGAGGAGGGCCTGCACAAGATCGATGCGGCCAGCTTTGCCTACACCTCGACCGCCTTTCCGATGCTGACCGGCACGCTGATCACCACCGCCGGCTTCATTCCGGTCGGCTTTGCCGAATCGACGGCCGGAGAATATGTCCGCTCGCTCTTCTACGTGGTCGGCATCTCGCTCGTCGTTTCCTGGTTCGTCGCCGTCTATTTCACCCCCTGGCTCGGCTACATGATCCTCAAGCAGCGGCATCACGCCGGCGAACACCAGGACGTCTTCGACACCGGCTTCTACAGACGGCTGCGCGCCACCGTCGGCTGGGCGGTCCGCCATCGGCTGATCGTGCTGGCGCTGACGCTGGTGACCTTCGGCGCCAGCCTCTGGTCCTTCCAGTTCATTCCGCAGAGCTTCTTCCCGGCCTCGTCGCGTCCGGAAATTCTGGTCGACCTCTGGCTGCCGGAAGGCACCAGCATCCACGAAGTCGAGAACCAGGCCAAGGCGCTGGAAGCCCGTATCATCGACGATCCGGACAAGCAGTTCATCGCCACCTATATCGGCGAGGGCGCGCCGCGCTTTTTCCTGCCGCTCGATCAGCAGCTGCGTAATCCGAATTTCGCCCAGCTGCTCGTGATGGCAAAGGACGAGCCCGCCCGGGAACGATTGATCCTCAAGCTGCGCGGTATCCTCGCCGAAGACTTCCCGGCTATCCGTGCCAAGGTCGACCGCCTCTTCCTCGGCCCGCCGACCGGCTGGCCGGTGCAGATGCGCGTGACCGGGCCCGATCGCGCCGAAGTCCGCCGCATCGCCGGCGAGGTCAAGAAGGTCTATCTGGCCAATCCCCTGCTCGGCGCCGTCCATGACGACTGGCTGGAGCCTGTGGCAGCGATGAAGCTCGTTGTCGACCAGGATCGCGCCCGGGCGCTGGGCGTGACCTCGCAGCGCTTGCGGCAAATGCTGCAGGCGACCATGAGCGGCGCGCCGCTCTCCGATGTTCGAGCCGGCGAGGAAACCATCGCGATCGTCGCGCGCGAACCGGAGGAAAGCCGCAGGCTGCTCACCGCTGTCAACTCGGTCTACATCCCGACCGACAACGGCGCCTTCGTGCCCCTGTCTCAGGTTGCCCGCGTGGTTCCGACCCTTGAGCAGGGCATCGAATGGCGGCGGGACCGCCTGCCCTCGATCACCGTTCGTGCGACCCTGCCGGACGGGGTGCAGTCCAACGAGGTGGTGACCAAGATCTACAGTGAGCTTCAAGACCTGAGGGACGGCCTGGCACCGGGTTACAAGATCGAGATCCAGGGTGGTGCGGAAGACAGCGCGGAAAGCCAGGCCTCGATCGCAGCCAAGGCGCCGATCATGCTGCTCGTCATCGTCGTCCTGCTGATGATCCAGCTGCAGCATTTCGGCAAGGCCATGCTGGTGCTGGCCACCGGTCCGCTCGGCATCATCGGCGCTGCGGCCGCCCTGCTGATCTCGGGCGCGCCCTTCGGCTTCGTCGCCATCCTGGGTGTCATCGCCCTGCTCGGCATCATCATCCGCAATTCGATCATCCTGATCGACCAGATCGATCAGGACATCGCCGCCGGCATGGAGCGGTCGGAGGCCATCATCGGCTCGGCGATCCGGCGTTTCCGGCCGATCATGCTGACCGCGCTGACCGCGGTTCTCGCGCTGATCCCGATCTCGCGCGGCGTGTTCTGGGGTCCGCTCGCCTACGCCATGATGGGCGGGATCCTGGTGGCGACGGTGCTGACCATCCTGGTCTTGCCGGCGGCCTATGCCCTTTTCTTCGGTCGCGACCCGAAGGCGAAGGGCGAGGGCCGCGCGGACGCCGCGCAAAACCCCGGCAACGAGAACCGGTCGGTCCCGGCGGCCGCCGCGGAGTGATCTTGCGCCGGAAGGAACGAGACTAGCGGTTGACGTCGATCACGACGCGGCCGCGGATCTTTCCGGCGACGATGGCCTCGGCGAGCTCCGGCACCTTCGACATCGGCTCGACCGAGGCGAGCGCCGAAAGATGGCCGCGGTCGAGATGGTCGGCCAGCGTCTGCCAAGCGCGCTTGCGCTTGGCCATCGGGGCAAAGACCGAATCGATCCCGAGCAGGGCCACGCCGCGCAGGATGTGCGGCAGCACAGTGGCCGGCAGATCGGCACCGCCTGCAAGACCGCAGGCGGCCACGGCACCGCCATAGACGGTCTGCGACAGGACATTGGCAAGGGTCGTCGAGCCGACATTGTCGACGGCGCCGGACCAGCGCTCCTTCTGCAGCGGCGCGGCCTTTTCGGTCAGGCTGGCGCGGTCGATGAAACCGCTGGCCCCGAGCCCGGCGAGATAATCATGGGTCTCCGGGCGCCCGGTCGAGGCCGTCACCCGGTAGCCTCTTGCGGCCAAAAGGCTGACGGCGACCGAGCCGACCCCGCCGGCTGCCCCTGTCACCAGCACCTCGCCTTCTCCCGGCTTGACGACGCCCCAGTCCTCCAGCGCATTGACGCAGAGCGCTGCCGTGTAACCGGCGGTGCCGATCACCATGGCCTCTTCGAGCGTAAAGGCCTCGGGAAGCGCCATCAGCCATTCCGGCTTCACCGTCTGGAAGCGCGCATAGCCGCCCCATTCGGTTTCGGACATACCAAAACCGTTGACCACGACCCTGTCGCCCGCCTTCCACAGCGGCGAGCGGGAGGAAACGACCGTGCCAGCGAGATCCGCACCGGCGACCATCGGCGTCCGCCGGGCGATGCGCCCCTTCCCGGAAACGGCAAGGCCATCCTTATAGTTGAGGGTCGAATAGGCAATCTCGACCAGCACCTCGTGATCGGGCAGGTCGGCCGTCGTCAACTGCCGGAAACCGGCCTTCGGTTTGCCGTCGACGGTGTCGATGACGACCGCGGTAAATGTCTCGCTCATGATGCCTTGCTCCTGCCCTTGGCCGCTCCCAATCACCCGGCCGGAATTTGCAGCCGGCCGAACGCCTGTAGCATGCCACGCGGCTAAGGCCTCGTCACCCCTGCGGCGCCCAGGCCGCAAACTTGACCGGGCGGCCGTCAGCCGGCCTTCTCTTCAGTCAGAAGTCCGCTGGTCTTCAACAGCGAGGCGAAGCGTCCGCCGCTGGCGCTGAGCTCGTCATAGCCGCCCATTTCGACGATCCGTCCATGGTCGAGGAACAACACGATATCGGCCTCGCGCACCGTCGAAAGCCGGTGAGCGATAATGAAGGTCGTGCGGTTCTTGCGCAGGCGGTCGATCGCCTGCTTGACGCGTTCCTCGGTTTCGACGTCAAGCGCGCTCGTCGCCTCGTCGAGCACCAGGATCGGCGCATTCTTCAAGATGGCGCGCGCAATCGCGATCCGCTGGCGCTCGCCGCCCGACAGGCGGTTGCCCCGCTCGCCCACGACCGTGGTGAACCCGCTCAGCCGGCTCTCGATGAAATCGGTCGCGGCGGCGGCTTCCGCGGCTTTGAGGATGTCTTCGTCCGTCGCATCCTCGCGGCCGAGCCGGATATTGTCCTGGATCGAGCGGTTGAGAAGCCCGGCGTCCTGGAACACGGTCGCGATCGAATGACGCAACGACCGGCGGGTGACCGTCTTGATATCCGTCCCGTCGATCAGGATGGCGCCGCTCTGCGGCTCATGCACCCTCTGCAACAGGTTGATCAGCGTGGTCTTGCCGGCACCGGTCGGCCCGACGATAGCAATGGTCTGGCCGGCCTTCACCTTGAAGGACACATCATGCACGCCCTGGGTGGTATTGGCGAAGTCGAAGGAGACGCCACGGAATTCCACGTCTCCGCGCACGTCCTTGAGTTCGCCCGCACCGGCCGGCTCCTCGCGCTCCTGAACGGCATCCTCCAGCCGGTAGAAGTCCTCAAGTTTGGAACGGGCCTCGAAGATCTGGGTCGCAAACTGGCGCATCTGGTCGAGGCGGCCGATGAGAAGTCCGGCAAAGCCGGTAAAGGCGATGATGTCGCCGACCTTGAGCTCGCCGTTCTGGACGAGAAGCGTGCCGATGACGAGGATCACCAGCATTGACACCGTCGAGGCGATCCGGTTGAGCGCACTGGCGATCGCCCACCAGTCAAGGACGGGATACTGGGCGGCGAGCAGCTGCTGCGCATATTGCTTGAGTGCGCGCGTTTCGGCTTCGATACGGTTGTAGCTATGCAGCACGGAAACATTGCTGATCGAGTCGCTCACATGCGAAAAGACCGTGTGATAATGGCCTTCGACCGAAGCCTGGCCTTCCTTCGTGCGGTTCATGACCGTCTTGCCGATGAGGACGTAGAGAACACTCAACACCACGAGGACGGACGACAGCCTCCAGTCCATCGAGAACGCGGTCGGAATGAGCAGGGCCAGCGCCACGGCGGTTGCCAGATGCGTGCGCATGAATTCCAGCCAAAGCCCGAACAGGGTCTCGCTCGCGCGCAAAAGTGTATGCAGCGCATTGGACGTCCCGCGTTGATGATGCCAGCTGAGCGGCATCGAGATGATGCGGCCAAAGGCTTCGGTCAGAAGATCGGCGCGCCGGCCATGGGCCAGCCGGTCGGCCTCCCGCGCCACCAACACGAAGGCGATCGTGTTGAACACGCCGAAGCCACCCCAGGCGATCAGCATGGTCTTGGCATCGCCCTTCTCGGAGATCGCATCGATGATGCGGCCGAAGAGGATCGGCTCGACGATGGTGATCATCGCCAGAACGATGTTGGCGACCACCACCAGGGACACCCGGAAGCGGTAGGCAGCCAGATATTTGAGGGCCTTTATATAGACCTGAAACAAGGACAATGGTGTTTCCTCATCGATCGGCCGGAATGGCCATCGCAGCTTGAAGCGTTTTTCGTGTTGGCTGGCAAGAGCCTAAACCGCAGTGCAATCCGCTGGTCTGACGCGACCGTCGCCCTATCTCTGTTTCCGATAGGCCAGCCCGGACTTTGCGCCCGCAAACCTTGGGGTGTGAGAGGGCCAGATTTCGCGACTATAGCTAGATTTCAGGTGTCGGATTTAAATGCCTCCTAACGATATATGTTAGCTTATGCACGCCTTCCGAGCGGTTCATGCCGATAAGATCGGTACCCATATGGCTTTTTCGTGATCTCGCCCACGGGGTGAAGATGGGGGTAGGTTTGAGTATTAACCAGTTGATCCAGTTCCTCGTTGTCGCGGACGAATGCCGCACGCCCGAGGAAGTCGTGGCCGAACTCGAGACCCTGCTGCGGCACTATCGTTTCGACTATTACGGCCTCATCCGCCAGCCCAAGCCGAACGAGAACCCGATGCAGCTGGTGTTGATGGGGCGCTGGCCGGAGGGGTGGCCGGAAACCTACATCACCAAGAAGTTCGTCCTGATCGATCCGACGATCCGCTATCTCGGCCAGGCGCAGAAGGGGTTCCGCTGGAGCGAGACGATCGCGGCCTTCAAGAGCGATCCGCACCGCAAGCGCATGGAACGCATGATGATGGAATCCATGCGCTTCGGATTGCAGGACGGCTACATCTTCCCGGTTCACGGTCGTAACGGCCTGCTCGGCAACATGACGCTCGGCGGCAAGCCGGTCGACCTGTCGCCGGTCGAGATGAGCCTGTTCGACGCGGTCGCCAAGAAAGCCTTCTGGCGCATCCTTGAACTGCGCCGCGAAACCGATGAACTGCACGAGGCAACGCAGGTCGACACCCGCATGACAAGGCGCGAGATGGAAGTGCTCAACTACCTCGCCGACGGCATGACCTCGAACGACATCAGCAAGATCCTGAAGATTTCAAACCACACCGTCGACTGGTACATGAACGGCATTCAGGACAAGCTGAACGCCAAGAATCGCCAGCACGTAGTGGCTCTGGCCTTCCGAATGGGCCTCATCACATGAATCTTGGCAGAAAACGGGCAAGCAGCGATCGGAGAAATTGAACTCTTTGTGACAAACCGCTAAGGGGTTCTTCGCAGTGCAGCATTCTGTGGCCATCGACTGAGGAGACCGATTTGTCCATTTCAAAGATTCTCGTTGCCAACCGATCCGAAATAGCCATTCGCGTCTTCCGCGCCGCCAACGAACTCGGCCTCAAGACGGTCGCGATCTGGGCCGAGGAGGACAAGCTTTCGCTGCACCGCTTCAAGGCGGACGAAAGCTATCAGGTTGGCCGCGGTCCGCATCTTTCGCGCGATCTCGGGCCGATCGAGAGCTACCTCTCGATCGACGAGGTGATCCGCGTGGCGAAGCTTTCGGGCGCGGATGCAATCCACCCCGGCTACGGCCTTCTCTCGGAAAGTCCGGAATTTGTTGATGCCTGCAACGATGCAGGCATTATTTTTATCGGCCCCCGTCCGGAAACCATGCGCCAGCTGGGCAACAAGGTGGCGGCGCGCAATCTTGCGATTTCCGTCGGCGTTCCTGTCGTGCCGGCCACCAGCCCGCTTCCCGACGACATGGTGGAAGTGGCCCGCATGGCCGAGGAAATCGGCTATCCGGTGATGCTGAAGGCCTCCTGGGGCGGCGGCGGCCGCGGCATGCGCGCGATCCGCGATCCCAAGGATCTCGCGCGCGAGGTGACCGAGGCCAAGCGCGAGGCCATGGCCGCGTTCGGCAAGGACGAGGTCTATCTCGAAAAGCTCGTGGAGCGCGCCCGCCATGTGGAAAGCCAGATCCTCGGCGACACGCACGGCAATGTCGTGCACCTGTTCGAGCGTGACTGCTCGATCCAGCGCCGCAACCAGAAGGTCGTGGAGCGCGCGCCGGCACCGTATCTCACCGATGCCCAGCGTCAGGAACTCGCATCCTATTCGCTGAAGATCGCCAAGGCGACGAACTACATCGGCGCCGGCACGGTCGAGTACCTGATGGATGCCGACACCGGCAAGTTCTACTTCATCGAGGTCAATCCGCGCATCCAGGTCGAGCATACTGTGACCGAGGTTGTCACCGGCATCGATATCGTCAAGGCGCAGATCCACATTCTCGACGGCCACGCCATCGGCACGCCGGAATCGGGCGTTCCGAAGCAGGAGGACATCCGCCTCAACGGCCACGCGCTTCAGTGCCGCATCACCACCGAAGATCCGGAACAGAACTTCATCCCCGACTATGGCCGCATCACCGCCTATCGCGGCGCGACCGGCTTCGGCATCCGTCTCGACGGCGGCACGGCCTATTCCGGCGCGGTAATCACCCGCTATTATGACCCGCTGCTGGAAAAGGTCACCGCCTGGGCGCCGACGCCGCAGGAGGCGATCCAGCGCATGGACCGGGCGCTGCGCGAATTCCGCATCCGCGGCGTGGCCACCAACCTGACCTTCCTCGAAGCGATCATCGGCCACCCGCAATTCCGGGACAACAGCTACACGACGCGCTTCATCGATTCGACGCCGGAACTGTTTGCCCAGGTCAAGCGCCAGGATCGCGCGACCAAGCTCTTGACCTATCTGGCCGATGTCACCGTCAACGGCCATCCGGAAGCCAAGGGCCGTCCGCGTCCGCCGGCAGACGCCGCAGAACCCGTCGTGCCTTACATCGATGCACCGATCGTCGACGGCACCAAGCAGCTGCTCGACCGCCTCGGGCCGGTGAAGTTCGCCGAATGGATGCGCGCAGAGACCCGGGTGCTGGTGACCGACACCACCATGCGCGACGGCCACCAGTCGCTGCTGGCCACCCGCATGCGCACCCACGATATCGCACGCGCGGCCGGCGCTTATGCCCGAGCGCTGCCGAACCTGCTGTCGCTCGAATGCTGGGGCGGCGCGACCTTCGACGTCTCCATGCGCTTTCTCACCGAAGACCCGTGGGAGCGCCTGGCGCTGATCCGCGAGGGTGCACCGAACCTGCTTCTGCAGATGCTGCTGCGCGGCGCCAACGGCGTCGGCTACAAGAACTATTCCGACAATGTCGTGAAGTACTTCGTTCGCCAGGCCGCGGCCGGCGGCATCGATCTCTTCCGTGTGTTCGACTGCCTCAACTGGGTCGAGAACATGCGCGTGTCGATGGACGCGGTCGCCGAAGAGAACAAGCTCTGCGAGGCAGCGATCTGCTATACCGGCGACATCCTCAATGCCGCGCGGCCCAAATATGACCTGAAATACTACACGGCTCTTGCCGCCGAACTCGAAAAGGCAGGCGCCCATATCATTGCCGTCAAGGACATGGCGGGCCTCTTGAAGCCGGCAGCGGCGAAGATCCTATTCAAGGCGCTGCGCGAGGCCACCAGCCTGCCGATCCACTTCCATACCCACGACACCTCAGGCATCTCGGCAGCGACCGTGCTCGCCGCGGTCGAAGCGGGCGTCGATGCGGTCGATGCGGCAATGGACAGCCTGTCCGGCAACACCTCGCAGCCCTGCCTCGGCTCGATCGTGGAAGCGCTGCGCGGCTCCGAGCGCGATCCGGGCCTCGACCCGCACTGGATCCGTCGCCTGTCTTTCTACTGGGAGGCCGTGCGCAACCAGTATGCCGCCTTCGAGAGCGACCTCAAGGGACCGGCTTCGGAAGTCTATCTGCATGAAATGCCGGGCGGCCAGTTCACCAATCTCAAGGAACAGGCCCGCTCGCTCGGTCTGGAAACCCGCTGGCACGAAGTGGCGCAGGCTTACGCCGACGCCAACCAGATGTTCGGCGACATCGTCAAGGTCACGCCCTCGTCCAAGGTCGTCGGCGACATGGCCCTGATGATGGTGAGCCAGGACCTGACCGTCGAGGACGTGGTCGATCCGAACAAGGAAGTATCCTTCCCGGAATCGGTCGTATCCATGCTGCGGGGCGATCTTGGGCAACCGCCCATCGGCTGGCCGGAAGCCCTGCAGAAGAAAGCCCTGAAGGGCGAGGCGGCCTATACCGTCCGTCCCGGCTCGCTGCTCGAGGACACCGACCTTGAAGCCGAACGCAAGGCGATCGAGGAGAAGCTCAATCGGGAGATCAACGACTTCGAGCTCGCCTCCTACCTGATGTACCCGAAGGTGTTCACCGACTACGCGCTGGCCGCCGAAACCTACGGCCCGGTCTCGGTCCTCCCGACGCCCTACTACTTCTACGGCCTGCCGGCCGGCGAAGAGCTGTTCGTCGATCTCGAAAAGGGCAAGACGCTGGTCATCGTCAACCAGGCGATGGGGGCGACCGACGAAAAGGGCATGGTGACCGTGTTCTTCGAACTGAACGGCCAGCCGCGCCGCATCAAGGTGCCGGACCGCGCCCATGGTGCCGCCGGCAGCGCCGTGCGCCGCAAGGCCGAGCCAGCAAACGCTGCCCATGTCGGCGCGCCCATGCCGGGCGTCATCTCGACAGTGGCGATCGCGGCCGGTCAGGCCGTCAAGGCCGGCGACGTGTTGGTCTCGATCGAGGCGATGAAGATGGAGACGGCACTGCATGCCGACCGCGACGGCACGATCTCGGAAGTGCTGGTCAAGACCGGCGACCAGATCGATGCCAAGGACCTACTGGTGGTCTTCGCCGCCTGACGCCTTCGCTTCGCGCCTGTCAGGCGCGCCACAACGAAAAGCCCCGGCCGGTTGCGCAACCGGCCGGGGCTTTTGACTTCCAGGTCTTCGAACCGCGTTACTTCTGAGCCAGCCAACGCTCCGCCAGCTCCACCCAGAAGCTGGTGCCGATCGGCAGCAGGTCGTCGTTGAAGTCGTAGCGCGGGTGATGCAGCGGCGGATCGTTGGGCGTGCGCTGGGTGCCGACGAAGAAGTAGCAGCCCGGACGCTCTTCCAGCATATAGGCGAAGTCTTCGCTGCCCATGGTCGGCCGGTCGAGGTCGACCACCTTGTCCGCGCCGGCGAAATCGATCGCCAGCGCACGGATGAAGTCGGTCTCCGCCTTGTGGTTGATCGTGGCATTGTAGCCGCGCTGGTAGTCGATCGTCACGCCCATGCCGTAGCTTGCCGCCTGGCCCTCGGCGATCATGCGGATGCGGCTTTCCAGCTGGTCGCGGACCTTCGGGTCGAAGGAGCGGATCGACAGCAGCATCTCGGCCCGTTCCGGGATGACATTGCTGGCGCCGCCGGCATGGAATGCCCCGACGGTGATGACGGTCGGGTCGATCGGATGGATGTTGCGCGAAATGATGGTCTGCAGCGCCATGATGATCGATGCGCCGCAGACGATCGGATCGGCGGTGTCCTGCGGTTCGGCGCCGTGGCCGCCGCGGCCGTTGACGGTGATCTTGCACTCGTCGACTGCCGCCATGATCGGCCCCTCGCGCAGCGCGAACTGCCCGAACGGGATGGTCGGATCATTGTGAAGCGCAAAGACGGCGTCGCAGGGGAACTTCGCGAACAGGCCATCATCCATCATGATCTTGGCGCCGCCGAAATTCTCTTCGGCCGGCTGGAATATCAGATGCACGACACCGTCGAAGTTCTTCCGCTCGGCGAGGATCCGGGCGGCGCCGAGCAGCATGGCGGTGTGTCCGTCGTGACCGCAGGCATGCATCATGCCCGGTGTCTTGCTCTGGTATTCGAGGCCCGTCTCCTCAAGGATCGGCAGCGCGTCGAAGTCCGCGCGGATACCGATGCTCCTGGTGCTTGTCCCGTTGCGAAGCGTCGCGACCACACCGGTCTTTGCGAGCCCCCGCGTCACCTCGTAGCCGAGCTCCTCAAGCTGCTTGGCCACATAGTCGGAGGTGTTGAACTCCGACAGGCCGATTTCCGGATGCTGGTGCAGATAGTGGCGGGTCGCCACGACGTCGGCCATGTAGTTCGAAAATTGAAAGGTCATGGGATGTACCGGTGGTTTTGCTGCGGATGGGGCGGTGAAACATCGGGATCGGTCCGCGTCGGCCGATCTCGTCCGGATGCGGAACAGCGCCGACGACCGGTCGATCGTCGGGCAGTTTTGCACTTGTGCCGCAATTATTCAACCGTATAAACAGAAGGTCGTGATGCTGACTGGACGATCGGTCCGCTGAATTGGGGCCGGATTGGGGAGGTGCGCATGCAAAAATTCGGACCGCCGGAGATCGACGGCACGCGGCGTGAAAGCGCAATCTGCGCTTGTGGACAAGCCGCATGAGCCGTCGTCCGTTTCACCGCGCAGGCGAGGCCGAACGCCGCCAGGACCTGATCACCGCCACCCTCGACTGCATTTCCGAATTCGGCCTGCAGGGCGCGACGGTGCGCCAGATCGCCGCTCGCGCCGGCGTCACCGGCGGTCTGATCCGGCACTATTTCACGGGCAAGGAGCAAATGCTCCAGGCCGCCTATCGCGAGGTCATGATGACCATCGGCACGACGGCGATCAACGCCGCTGAGGCAGCCGGCAGCGATCCGCGCCGCCGCCTGCACGATTTCGTCATCGCCAATGTCAGCCCCCCGATCATCGATCCGCGCACGCTGTCGCTGTGGGCGGCCTTCATCAGCCATGTGCGCGTCGATCCGGAATTTGCCCGCATCCACCGCGAGAACTACCTCACCTTTCTCGGCTCGCTCGAAGAGCTGGTCTCGGCCTTTCTGGCCGCCAACGGCCGCGAGATCGCGCCGGCGGAGTGTCGCCGGCTGGCGATCGCCATCAATGGCCTGATCGACGGTCTTTGGCTCGAGGGTTCGCTCGCCGGCGACCTGTTCGACGAGCAGGCCCTGCCGCGCATCGCGCTTGAATCGGTCGAATCCATCCTGGGTGGCCTCAGCCTTTCCAGCCCGAGCGACACGCAAGACAGGAACTGACGGAAAAATCCATGCGCTATGCCAGCATTACCGACCGCCTTGCCGACCTCGGATCGGGCAAGTGGGCCATCCATATCGAAGCGCGGCGCATGGCGGCCGAAGGCACGCCGGTCATCGAACTCACCATCGGCGAACCGGATGTGCGCCCTGACCCTGCGCTTCTCGATGAATGCGCACGCGCCATGTATGCCGGCCGGACCCGATATTCCAACGGGCGGGGCGAGCCTTCGGTGGTCGAGGCACTGGTCGAAAAATACCGCAAGCGACGCGCGGATGCGACCGAGCGCAACGTACTCTGCTTCCCCGGCACCCAGACCGCCCTCTTCACCGTCATGCTTGGCCTCGTCGATCGCGATGACGAGGTGCTCGTGGGCGATCCCTACTATGCGACCTACGAGGGCGTCATCGCCGCAAGCGGCGCTCGTATGGCCCCGGTGCCGCTCCATCCGGAGAAGGGCTTTCACCTGCAGGCCGACGATCTTGCGCGTGCCGTGACGCCGCGCTCGCGGGTGCTTCTTCTCAACACGCCGCACAATCCGACCGGCGCCGTCCTGACGGCCGCGGAGATCGCCGCCATCGGCGAGGTCTGCCGCAAGCACGACCTCTGGATCGTCTGCGACGAGGTCTATGAGGAACTGATCTTCGGCTCCGCCTTCGCCTCGCCTTTCGACGATCCGGCGCTGGCCGAGCGCACGATCGTCGTCTCCTCGATTTCCAAATCCCATGCCGCGCCCGGATTCCGCAGCGGCTGGGCGATCGGTCCGCAGGAATTCTGCGACCGGCTGCTGCCGGTCTCCGAGACCATGCTGTTCGGGGTACAGCCCTTCATCGCCGACATGACGGCGATGGCGCTCTCCCATCCGTTCGAGACGGCGGACGTCATGCGTGCCAATTACGAGCGGCGGGCCAGACTGCTGGTCGACGGCCTTGCCGCGGGTTCAGGTTTGAACCCGATGATGCCGGAAGGCGGCATGTTCATCGTCGTTGATGTCTCGGGCACCGGACTGACGGGGCAGGCCTTCGCCGGCCGGCTTCTGGAGGACAAGCACGTCGCCGTCATGCCCGGCGCATCCTTCGGCGACGAGGCGGTAAACTTCATCCGGGTTTCACTGACGGTCGCCGATGAACAGATCGCTCTGGCCGCGGCCCGGATGACGGAGCTTGCCAACGAAATAGTGGCAGGCAATCAGTCTTCCCGACGGGCCACTGGCTGACTGTTCCGAGCTGCACAGAGTCGTCCCGCAGGCGCGACATGTTCCATATCGGCACAGACCGCCTCGACCCAGGCCCGCCTTCGGTTCGAACAAAACTGCGATTGCGTTCCCCGATCGGCGTCCCTCTTGGCTAGGGCTTTGAAATACGGCATAAAAAAGCCAATTTTCCCAGCGAAGCCCCGGGGCGATTTTCCGCCTGGACCGGTTTTCTTGACGCCATCGCGTCGCATTGCTGGCTTTTTGTGTTCAGATGATTGAACGCGAGGCCAAAACCGTGCAATGCGATGCCTCGGGGGATGGCAGTGGGTCAAGACGAGCCCTGACGAATACCCTCTAACGAAAACTCGAGATTATGTCTTTGCCCATGACGCCGCAAGTTCAGCCGCGCGATGCAGAAACCAGACAGATCGATCACAACGATGCGATCCGGGCCTCCTATTTCACCATCGACGAATTACGCGAAAGCGCAGAGGCGCTGGCGCGGGACGGGGCCAGCGACCTGCCCGGATTGATCGACTTCGACTTCTTCGCGCGCCACCGCGAGAACGAACGCGAGATCCTGCGGGTCTACCGCGCGACGGCAGCCGATGTCGAGGCGGGCGCAACGATCACGCCGGCAGCGGAATGGCTGCTCGACAACCACTACGTCATCGAAGAGGCGATCCAGGAGGTCCGTCGCGACTTCCCGAAGAAGTTCTATCGCCAGCTTCCGACGATGAAGATCGGCAATCGCGAAATCCCCCGGACCATGGCGCTCGCCTGGCTCTACGTGGCTCACACCCATTCCACCGTGTCGATGGAGGCGATGACAGGGCTGGTCGAAGGCTTCCAGAAGCACAAGACGCTGGAGATCGGCGAGCTTTGGGCATTGCCCTCCATCGTGCGCTTCGTGTTGATCGAGAACCTGCGCCGTATCTCGACGCGAGTCGACCGTTCGCGCCGGATGCGCCGCAAGGCAAACGAGGTGGCCGACGAAATCATCCGGCTCAACGATGCCGCAAGCTCGACCGAACTTCTGAAGCAGATCGAGCCGCTGGCGGACGACAACACGTTTGCCACCCAGTTCCTCTATCGCCTGCGCAACGGCTCGCAGAATACCAGCTTCGCCGTCTCCTGGATCGAGCAGAGGCTGGAAAAGGCCGGACGCACCGCCGAAGAGGCGATGACCCAGGAACACAACCGGCTGTCGTCGGGCAATGTGACCACGGGCAACATCGTCAAGAGCCTGCGCGAGATCGACGACAAGGAATGGTCGGTCTGGGTCGAGGACGTCTGCCTCGTCGACAAGATCCTCGGCAACCACACCGACTACCGCGAACTCGATTTCGGCTCGCGCAACGCCTATCGCAGCACGGTGGAGAAGCTCGCCCGTCATTCCGACAAGAGCGAGATCGAGATCGCCCAGATGGCGATCGACCTCGCCGCCGAGGCCGCCCAGTCGAGCGCCACCGGCGGCTCGCCCAATGTCGGCGGCTACCTCGTCGGTGCACAGCGCCCGCTGCTGGAAAAGGCAATCGGCTACCGCATGCCGCTGTGGCGCCGGCTGGCGCTTGGCGTACAGCACCTCAACTGGGTGTCGATTGCCATCCCCGTAATCGGGCTGACCCTCGGGGCCATGGCTCTCGTGGGCTATTTCCTGTCGATGGCCGGGCTATCGACGCCGCTCGTCGTCTTCTTGCTGATGCTGTTCTCGCTGCCAGCATCGGAAGGCGCAACCGGCCTCTTCAACACGCTCGTTTCTTTCGTCGCCAAGCCGGCGCGCCTGACCGGCTATGAGTTCAAGGAAGGCCTCCCCGCCGAGGCCCGTACGCTGGTCGTGGTACCCTGCCTGATCGCCAAGCGCGACGACGTCGACGAGCTCGTGCGCAATCTCGAGGTCCATTACCTGACCAATCCGCGCGGCGAGATCTATTTCGCCCTGCTCAGCGACTGGCGCGACAGCCCGGTCGAAGAAACCGCAGCCGACCTCGAGATCCTCGATTACGCCAAGGGACAGGTCGCCGAGCTTGCTCAGCGCTATGCCCATGACGGCAAGACCCGCTTCTTCCTGCTCCACCGCCGCCGCCTCTACAATCCGGCCGAAGGCTGCTGGATGGGGTGGGAGCGCAAGCGCGGCAAGCTGCACGAACTGAACATGCTGCTGCGCGGCGACCACGACACCTCTTACCTCCCGGGTGCCAACATGGTGCCGGAAGGCGTGCAGTACATCATGACGCTCGACGCCGATACGCGCCTGATGCGCGACGCGGTGACCAAGCTCGTCGGCAAGCTCTATCATCCGATCAACCGCCCGGTCCACGACCCGGAGACCGGCCGCGTCGTTAGCGGCTATGGTGTGCTGCAGCCGCGCGTGACGCCGTCGCTGACCACCGGCAAGGACGCCTCGGTTTTCCAGCGCATCTTCTCGATGAACCGCGGCCTCGATCCTTATGTCTTCACCGTTTCGGACGTCTATCAGGACATCACCGGCGAAGGCACCTTCACCGGCAAGGGCCTCTATCACGTCGATGCCTTCGAGACGGCGCTGAAGGGCCGGATCGACGAGAACACGGTGCTCAGCCACGACCTGCTCGAAGGCTCGCTGGCGCGCTGCGCCCTGGTGACCGACGTCGAGCTGGTGGAAGACTTTCCCACCCGCTACGAGGTGGAGATCTCGCGCCAGCATCGCTGGGCCCGCGGCGATTGGCAGCTTCTGCCCTATATCTTCGATCCGGCCCGCGGCATTACCGCGCTCGGCCGCTGGAAGATGGTCGACAACCTGCGTCGCTCGCTGACGCCGGTGGCCTGGTTCATGGCCTCCGTCCTCGGCTGGCTGGCCATGGACCCGGTCGGCGCCTTCCTGTGGCAGCTGCTCTTGATCTTCTGCCTGTTCGTCGCTCCGACGCTCTCGCTTCTGTCCGGTCTCGTGCCGCGCCAGAGCGACATCGTGCCGGCCGCGCACTTCCAGTCGCTGTGGTCGGAACTGCGCTCTTCCAACGCGCAGGTCGCACTTCGGATCGTCTTCATCGCGGACATGGCCTATATGATGGCCGACGCGATCATCCGCTCGCTCTACCGTCTGCTGGTCAGCCGCAAGCTGCTGCTCGAATGGCGCACCGCAGCCTCGATACAGTCGTCGGCGCAGGGCAATATCTCCTCCTATTACCGCAACATGCTGCATGCGCCGATCCTGGCGGTACTGGCCTTGGCCGTGGCAGCGCTTCCCGGCGGCTATGGCTATCTGATCGGCCTTCCCTTCGCGGTCATGTGGGTGCTCTCACCGCTCGTCGCCTGGTATGTGAGCCAGTCCGCCGAGACCGAGGACAGCCTGTTCGTTCCGGAGGAGGCAATCATCGAGCTGCGCAAGATTGCGCGGCGCACCTGGCGCTTCTACGAGACCTTTGTGACCGCCGGCGACAACTACTTGCCGCCGGACAATTTCCAGGAGAAGCCTGAGCCCGTCGTTGCGCACCGCACGTCACCGACCAATATCGGCGTCTACCTGCTGTCCGTCGTCTCGGCCCGACATTTCGGCTGGCTGAGCTTCGAGCAGACGATCGAGCGGCTGGAGCAGACGATCTCCACCGTCGAGCGCATGGACAAGTATCGCGGCCATCTCTACAACTGGTACTATACGGATACGCTGAAGACACTCGGTCCGCGCTATATCTCGGCGGTCGACAGCGGCAACCTCGCCGGCCATCTGATCGCGATTTCCTCGGCCTGCCGGGAATGGGCCGAAGCCCCGTCCGCGCACATGCAGGGCAATCTCGACGGCATCGGCGATGTCGGCGGCATCCTGCTCGAAGTGCTGAAGACCCTGCCGGACGACCGCAAGACGGTCAGGCCGCTGCGTCGCCGGCTCGAGGAGCGCATCATCGGCTTCAACACGGCGCTTGCCGCTGTCAAGCGCGAACACGAATTCGCCTCGATCCGTATCATCAATCTCGGCGTACTGGCCCGGGACATCCAGAAGCTGGCCGCCAACCTCCATCACGAGGTGCGCTCCGAACAGAGCAGCGAAGTCACCCGCTGGACGGAATCGCTGGTCAACGTGTGCGAAGCGCATATCGCCGACACCGCCTTCGACCTGTCGAACATCGATCCGCTGCGCCAGCGGCTGGCGCAGCTGCGCGACCGCGCCCGCGATCTCGCCTTCTCGATGGACTTCACCTTCCTGTTCCGCCCGGAACGTCGTCTGCTGTCCATCGGCTACCGCGTCGAAAGCCATGAGCTGGACGAGGCCTGCTACGACCTTCTGGCATCCGAATGCCGCCTGACCAGCCTGTTTGCGATCGCCAAGGGCGACCTTCCGACCGAACACTGGTACCGCCTCGGCCGCCAGGTCGTGCCGATCGGCGCGCGCGCTGCGCTGATCTCCTGGTCGGGTTCGATGTTCGAATATCTGATGCCCCCGCTCGTCATGCAGGAGCGCCAGGGCGGCATCCTCAACCAGACCAACAATCTGGTGGTCCAGGAACAGATCAATCACGGCAAGCGCCTGAACATCCCCTGGGGGATTTCCGAAGCGGCCTTCAATGCCCGCGACCATGAGCTGACCTACCAGTACACCAATTTCGGCGTACCGACGCTCGGCCTCAAGCGCGGTCTCGGACAGAACGCCGTCATCGCGCCCTATGCCTCGATCCTGGCCAGCCAGTATTTCCCCGAAGCGGCGCTGGAAAACCTCGAGCGCCTGCGCAAGCTCGGCGCGCTTGGCGCCTACGGCTTCCATGATGCCGTGGACTTCACCCCGACGCGTCTGCCCGAGGGCAAGAGCTGCGCGGTCGTCTACAACTACTATGCCCACCACCACGGCATGTCGATCGCGGCCATCGCCAACGTCGCCTTCAACGGCCGCCTGCGCGAACTCTTCCACTCCGACCCCGTGATCGAGGCGGCGGAACTGCTGCTTCAGGAAAAGGCGCCGCGCGAAATCCCGGTGATGAGCGCCAAGTACGAGCCGCAAACGCCCGGCAAGGGTCAGGCCGACCTTCTGCGCCCCGAGATCCGGACGATTACCGACCCGGCCACCAAGGACCGCGCGCTGGCTTTCCTGTCGAACGGCCACTATTCGGTCATGCTGACGGCCACCGGCTCCGGTTACTCGCGCTGGAACGGACAATCGGTGAGCCGCTGGACGGCGGATCCGACCGAGGACCGCTCAGGCACGTTCATCTTCCTGCGCGATACGGCAAGCGGCCAGTGGTGGTCGGCGACCGCCACTCCGCGGCGTGCCGAGGACGAGAAGAGCAAGGTCATCTTCGGCGATGACAAGGCGGAGTTCTTCAAGACCGTCGGCGACATCGCAACCCAGGTTGAGTGCATCGTCGCCACCGAACACGATGCCGAGGGCCGTCGCCTGACCATCCTCAACACCGGCAGCGAGGATCGCTTCATCGAAGTGACCTCCTATCTTGAGCCGGTCATTGCCCAGGATGACGCCGACAGCGCGCATCCGCTGTTCTCGCGCATGTTCATTCGCACTGAGTTCGGCCGCCGTCGCGACGTCATCCGTGCCGAGCGCAACAAGCGCAGCCCGGGCGATGCCGACATGTGCGTCGCCCATCTGGTGGTCGACAGCACCGGCCCCGGCCGCCCCACCGAGTTCGAGACCGACCGCCGCCGCTTCCTCGGCCGTGGCCGCAGCCTCGCCGAGGCTGCCGCCTTCGATCCGGGTGCGACCCTTTCGGGAACCGAGGGCTTCACGCTGGACCCGATTCTGAGCCTACGCCGCGTCGTGCGGGTGCCTTCGGGCAAGAAGGTCAGCGTCATCTTCTGGACGATTGCCGCACCCAATCGCGAAAAGATCGACCAGGCGATCGAACGCTACCGCCATCCCGATGCCTTCAGCCACGAGCTCATCCACGCCTGGACCAGGGCGCAGGTCGAGCTCCGCCATATCGGCATCACCTCGCAGCAGGCGGCCGCCTTCCAGCATCTCGGCCGCTATCTCGTCTATCCCGATACCCACCTGCGGGCCGATCCGGAAACCGTGCGCAACGGCCTTGCCACCCAGTCGGCGCTCTGGCCGCTGGCGATCTCCGGGGATTACCCGATCTTCGCGCTGCGCATCAACGACGACATGGACATGGACATCGCCCGCGAAGCAATGAGCGCGCTCGAGTACCTGCGCCGTCGCGGCATCGTCGCCGATCTCGCAATCGTCAATGAGCGCGCCACCTCCTATGCGCAGGACATGCAGCACGCCCTCGACCAGCTGGCCGACAATCTGCGCCACCGCCTGCCCGATGGCAGCAGCGGCAAGCCGCATGTCTTCGTGGTGCGCAACGATCTGATGGACGAAAGCGCCTCCCAGGCGCTGATCGCCGCCGCCCGCGTGGTGCTTCACGCGCGCAACGGCAAGATCGTCGACCAGATCAACCGCGCAGTCTCGCTGTTTGCCAATCCGCGCAGCCCGGACGGAGCCGATGCGGAATGGCCGGGCCTGTTGCCGCAGATCCCGTCGGCACCGGCACCGGTTGTGACGGAGGACGCCAAGGACCTCGCCTGCTGGAACGGCTTCGGCGGCTTTGCCAAGGACGGCAAGGAATATGTCGTGCGTCTCGGGGCCCATCAGGCGACACCCCAGCCGTGGATCAACGTCGTGTCCAACGAACACTTCGGATTCCACGTCTCGGCCGAGGGAGCAGGCTTCACCTGGAGCGCCAACTCGCGCGATCACCAGCTGACTCCCTGGACCAACGACCCGGTCGTCAACCGCCCCGGCGAAGCCTTCTATGTCGCCGATCTCGAAAGCGGCCGCACCTATGTCCCGTTCAATGCCCTGAACACGGACGATGCGGCACGCTTCGAAACGCGCCAAGGCCTTGGCTACAGCGTCTTCTCAAGCCGTCACGAAGGGCTGGAGCTCGAACTCACGCAGACCGTGGACCGGACCCGCCCCGTCAAGCTCTCGCGCCTCGTCGTGCGCAACACCGGCAGCGAGCTGCGGACCTTCCGCATCTACGGCTATGCCGAATGGGTACTGGGCAACAATGCCCAGCGCAGCGCGCCCTTCGTCCTGTCGAACTTCGACGAGGAAACGGGCGCCCTGTTTGCCACCAACCCTTATGACATCAACTATCCGGGTCGGACGGCCTTCCTGGCGGGTCTCGAAAAGCCCCTCGGCTACACCGCGAGCCGCCGCGAGTTCATCGGTCGCCACGGCTCGATCCGGATGCCGCAGGCGTTGGCGCGGCTGTCGCATCTCTCAAGCTCGGCAGAGACCGAGAGCGATCCCTGCGCGGCCCTTGCCTTCGATATCGAAGTGCCGGCGGGCAGCGAGCGAGACCTTACTTTCCTGCTCGGCGAAACGGACACGGCGGAGGCAGCGCGCGAGATCATCGCAGCTCTGCGCAAACAGGCCTTCGAGGCGGTGCTTGAAGACGCCAAGGCCTTCTGGACCGGATTTACCGGCAAGCTGCAGGTGAAGACGGAAGATCCGGCCTTCGACACCCTGGTCAACGGCTGGCTGCCCTATCAGGCACTCGCCTGCCGCATCTTCGCCCGCGCCGGCTTCTACCAGGCGAGCGGCGCCTATGGCTTCCGCGATCAGTTGCAGGATACGCTTGCCTTCCTGCTCTATGAGCCCGGGCTCGCACGCCGCCAGATCCTGAACGCCGCCTCGCGTCAGTTCATCGAAGGCGACGTGCAACATTGGTGGCTTCCAAACACCGGCGCCGGGGTCCGCACCCATATCTCCGACGACGTCGTGTGGCTGGCCCATGCGATCGACCAGTATGTCACCGCCACCGGCGACAGGACTTTCCTCGACGAGAAGCTGGCCTTCCTCGAGGGACCCGTCCTGCCGCCAGAGCAGCATGACAGCTTCTTCCAGCCAACCATCTCGAGCGAGGAGGCTAGCCTCTACGAGCACGCCGCTCGCGCGCTTGACCTTGCGATTGCCCGCACGGGCGTGCACGGGCTGCCGCTGATCCTCGGCGGCGACTGGAACGACGGCATGAACCGGGTGGGCGAGAAGGGCGAAGGCGAGAGCGTTTGGCTTGGCTGGTTCCTGGCGGCGACGCTCAAGACCTTCCTCGGCCATGCCGAGGAGCGCGGCGACCAGGCACGGATCACCCGCTGGACGACCCATCTCGCCGTTCTGCGCCAGGCGCTCGCAACGGCGGCCTGGGATGGCGACTACTATCGCCGCGGCTATTTCGACGACGGCACGCCGCTCGGCTCTGCACAGTCGGATGAATGCCGGATCGATTCGATCGCCCAGTCCTGGAGCGTTCTGTCCGGCGAGGGCGAGCCGGAGAAGAGCACCAAGGCGCTCGATGCCGCGTTGGCTCATCTGGTGGACGAAGAAGCCGGCATTGTGCGCCTGTTCACGCCGCCCTTTGAAAAGACCAAGCTCGATCCGGGCTACATCAAGGCCTACCCGCCCGGCGTTCGCGAGAATGGCGGCCAGTACACCCACGCGGCCATCTGGCTCGGCATGGCGCTGGCCAAGGCGGGACGGGCGGCAGATGCGTGGCGCTGCTTTGAGCTCCTGAACCCGATCAACCACACAGACAATGCAGAGGCCGCGGAGCGCTACCGCGTCGAACCCTATGTCGTCGCAGCCGACATCTATGGCGGGGAGGCTTATCCCGGTCGTGGCGGCTGGACGTGGTACACCGGCTCGGCCGGCTGGCTCTACCGCTTTGCGGTCGAGGGCTTGCTGGGGCTGCGTCGGGAGAGCGATCGGCTCTTCGTCCAGCCGACGCTGCCGCCCGAGTGGAACCGCTTCGAGGCGTCGGTTGAGCTCGACGGCAAGCGCTATGCCATCGTCGCTGAGCGCAAGCCGGGCGGGGAAACCTACGACGTCCGCGTCAACGGTGATGCGCTGGGCGATCTCAGCGCCGGATATGCTTTGCCTGCGGCCGGCTGAGGCCGCAGGACCGATTTGAGCGGGCGCCGGCTATTTAATCGGCTCTGGGATGCCCCTGTGCGCCCGTGGATCGCCCGCGGCTGCGCAAGACCAGACGTTCGGCCCGCGGCGCTCCTGGCCTTCGTCTTGGCCGGCGTGCCAGTGTAGTAGCCGGCACTCCCGGCTCGGCACGCCCGTAAGAGGCCGGCCAGCCCCCTCCATCCGGATTGTCCCGCCACCTCCGGGTCTTGGTTGCTGCCGGGCTTACGTTTCGCGATCGACGATCTGCCCGGCAGAACCGAATAGAAAAAGCCCCCGGTCGTTGCTGGCCGGGGGCTGTTCAAAACGTCATACTTGCGCGCGACGCAGGTGCCTTATGCGGCTTCTTCCTGCGCGTCGTCCTCGTCAACGCCCTTGCCACGCTTCGGGCCCTTGGCGAGATTGACCTCGACAAGGCGAACGGCCTCGGTCTCGGACATCTTGTTGACGGCAGCGATTTCACGAGCCATGCGGTCGAGCGCTGCCTCATACAGCTGACGCTCGGAATAGGACTGCTCCGGCTGGTTCTCCGCACGATAGAGATCGCGGACCACCTCGGCGATCGAGATCAGATCGCCCGAATTGATCTTGGCATCGTATTCCTGGGCGCGCCGCGACCACATCGTCCGCTTCACGCGGGCCTTACCCTGAACGACCTTCAGAGCGCGCTCGACGAAATCGGTCTCGGAAAGCTTGCGCATGCCGATGCTCACGGCTTTGCCGACCGGCACCTTGAGGCGCATCTTGTCCTTCTCGAAGTCGATCACGAAAAGCTCAAGCTTCATACCGGCGACTTCTTGCTCTTCGATGGCGGTGATGATACCGACACCATGTGCCGGGTAGACGATCGATTCGCCGGTCTTGAACCCCTGGCGCGTCGAAGATTTTTTCTGCTGGGTCGTCATTCGTTTCACAAACTCCCTGTTATGCTCCCGGCGATCAAGCCGGTGCCGGGTCGGTCAGGCCCGGATGAGACGGGGGAAACCGTCGGGTCACTCCATCCTGGTCCGGGCCGCCACGCAAACATCCCTATCGTCGCAACAGCAGCACGACCGCACAGGTCGCTAGTGCCACGGTAACCGCGTTGGACGATGGGTTTGCTTTCGTGATGGTTCAGGGCATACCAATGCCGCTAAGTGGAACAGTTTTTTTATGCTACCACAAAAATCTGAGGAAATCAATATTTTACTGCCGCACCGCCACAATGTGGCTAACCACGCCCCAACGGCGCGTTCTCAATGGCGGTGCGCCCGCCTCGGTCCTGTAAGAGCAGCGGCAAACCCTTCGTGATCTGCCACCCCGGCGATCAATCGCCGCTGCCGGGCTTCGGCGAGAAGTACTTGTCGAACTTGCCAGCGACGCCGTCCATCTCCTTCGCCTCGGGCAAAGGATCACGCTTGACGGTGATGTTCGGCCAGATCTTGGCATATTCGGTGTTGATCTGGAGCCACTTGTCGAGACCCGGCTCCGTGTCGGGCTTGATCGCCTCGGCAGGACATTCAGGCTCGCACACGCCGCAATCGATGCACTCGTCGGGATGAATGACGAGGAAGTTTTCGCCTTCGTAGAAACAGTCGACCGGGCACACCTCGACGCAATCGGTGTACTTGCAGCGGATACAGTTGTCAGTGACTATGTAAGTCATGCGGCACTCCAGGGTCTTGTTTCTGCGCAGACGAGTCTCACGTCCGCCTCCTCGCGATCCCTTGGAAGACCGCAGACCACCGAATGACAGGCAGCGTGAAGTTGGGCGGACAGGACGTCAGCTACTGTGTTCTCGGGGCTATAGCAAGGATAAACAGTTCTGAAAATAGCCATGGAGGCGCACAGGTTTCTAATCGTCGGACCAGTCTTCACCCGGCTGAAGCCGATCGATGGCGCGCCTCTCCTTCTTGGTCGGGCGGCCGGATCCGCGAAGCCGGACAGCCTGATCGAGCGGCCCGAGGTGGCTGTCTTCGGAGGGCGGCGGCGTCAGATCCTGGTAGAGCAGCCGCGCCTCCTCATAAGGTCCGCGCCGCTCGCCGGCTTTGACCACGACCAGGACCAGATGGCGTTGCGGCATGGCCACCTCGATCCGGTCCCCGGGACCCACCAAGTGACTGGATTGACGCACGGTTTGGCCGTTTATGCGAACATGCCCGCCGGTCACGCGATCCTGGGCAAGCGAGCGGGACTTGGAAATCCGGGCGAAGAAGAGCCACTTGTCGATGCGCTGCCGCGAACCGCTTTGTGGCCCCTTCTCGTCCATCTTACTTCTTCATCTGCTCCTTGAGAGCGGCAAGTTTGGCAAAGGGCGAGTCCGGATCGATCGGCTTCTCCTTGCGCGGAGGCTTGGCCTCGAAACGGGCCGACTGCGGCGTTGCGTCGCGGTTCGGCCGATCCTTGCGTTCGCCACGCTCCGGGCGCTCGGAACGATCGCCCTTGTTGCCGAAGCCGCCACGGCCGCCATCCTTCGGACGACCTTTGCCACCTTCGCCGTCGCGGCGACGTTCGTCACGCTTGCCCTCGGCCTGTCCTTCGGACGGACCGCGATTGGGGCCGCGATGGCCGCTGCGCTGACGGTCGCCCGCCGGACGCGCACCGCGCTGATTGTCCGAGCGACCGCCCGGCCGCCAAAGCAGCACGGGCTTCGGTTCGGCAGCAACTGCCTCTGTGGCCTCGGTCGGGACGGATGCATCGGCGTCCGCGGCAGCCGGCGTCTCCGCCTCAGCTTCGCCAGCGGTCACGTCCGCGCTCGGCTCTTCCGCGGCGGCGCTGTCGTCTGCAGCGCCTTCGGCGTCAGCCTGCTCGGCGGACGCCTCTGCCTCAGCGGCGGGCTTCTCGCCGTCCGACGGCGCCGGGGCCGACTGGGACGACAGGAAGGCTTCTGCCTCCTCTGCACTGACGCTGTCGGCGCGGTAGCCGAGGCCCTTCAGGATTTCTTCCATGTCGTCCGGCGTGGCGCCGAGGATCGACAGCATGGCGGTCGTCGTGGTGAACCGGCGGCCGTCATACGCGCCCTCCGGACGCGGCGTCGTGCCGGGCTTCCACTGCAGGAGCGGACGGATGAGATCGGCCAGGCGCTCGAGAATATCGATGCGCACGGCGCGCTTTCCGAGGAAACGGAAGCCGGCCAGCTTGTAGAACATACGCTCGAAGCCGGGATCGGTCACCACCGAGGTGCGGCCGGCGGCGAGCACCGGAATGAGATCGCCGTAACCGGGCTTGTCGAGCCCATCATTCTTCAACGCCCAGAGCAGCGTGATGAGTTCGGCCGGCGCGGGCTTCAGAAGCGCCGGCATGAAGATGTGATAGGCGCCGAAACGAACGCCGTAGCGGCGCATCGAGGCACGGGCATCCTGGTCGAGCGACTTGACGTCGTCGGACACGTCGCGCCGGAACAGCACGCCGAGATTCTCGACGAGCTGATAGGCAAGACCCTTGGCAAGGCCCTGCAGGTCTTCGGCGCGCGACAGATCGTCGAGCGGCTTGAGCACGGTCGAGATGTGGTGATTGACGAAGCGCTCGATACGGGCGACGACGTGCTCGCGGGCATTGCCGGTCAGCTGCTCATCGGCCAGCAGGATCACGCGCGGATGCAGCATGTGATCGCTGCCGGTGAGCCGGGCCACCGGATCGCCGAGCCAGCGCACCAGACCGTCGGCGCTGATCGCCAGATCGCCATTGCCGGCAGCATGCAGGCGCGCGGCACGGGCCTCGAATTCCAGAGCGAGCGCCTTGTGTGCGGCAGCCTCGACGGCCTTCGCGTCGGGACCTTCGGCACCCGAGATGGGCGTGAACCGGAAACCGGCGAGTTGTCCCATAGGATGCCCTTCAACGAAGACATCGCCGTTTACACTGATTTCAGCTTCCAACATCGCATTCTCTCTCAAGCGCTTCATGAGCACAGATGTCCTGCGATCAACAAAGCGTTTCGTCAACCGTTCATGTAGCGCATCGGACAATCGGTCTTCGATTTCCCGTGTCTTTTCTTGCCAGTGTGTCGGATCGGCAAGCCAACCCGGCCGGTTCGATACATAAGTCCATGTCCGGATCTGGGCAATCCTCGCGGACAAGGTATCGATTTCGCCGTCGGTCCGGTCGGCGCGGCGGACCTGCTGGGCCATGAAATCCTCGTTGACCGTTCCGTGCCGGACGAGATCGAAGAACAGGCTCTGGATGAGGTCGGCATGCTGGGCCGGCGTGATACGGCGATAGTCGGGAAGGGCACAGGCTTCCCACAACGTTTCGACGCGCGCCGGCGTATCGGCGAGATCTCTCACCTCCGGATAACGCGCCAGGAACTCCAGCGCCTGCTGGTCGATCGCCGGCAGCGCTCTGGTCAGCCCTTCGACGCGAGGCGCTGCCTCGAGACTTCGCTGCAGCGCGCCGATCGAGGAAAAATCGAACTTCGCCGTGCGCCATTGCAGCACCTTGACGCTATCAAATTCATGCCCCTCCAGCCGCTCGACCAGCTCCTCCTCGAAGGGATCGACGCGTCCGGTGACCCCGAACGTGCCGTCCTTCAGGTGACGCCCGGCGCGGCCGGCGATCTGGCCAAGTTCGCCGGGATTGAGATTGCGGAACTGATAGCCGTCGAACTTGCGATCCTGGGCGAAGGCCACATGGTCGACATCGAGGTTGAGCCCCATGCCGATCGCATCGGTGGCGACGAGATATTCGACATCGCCCTCCTGATAGAGCCCGACCTGCGCATTGCGGGTCCGCGGGCTGAGCGCCCCGAGCACGACAGCCGCCCCGCCGCGCTGGCGGCGGATCAGCTCGGCAATGGCATAGACCTCGTCGGCGGAAAAGGCGACGATCGCCGTGCGCTGCGGCAGCCGCGTGATCTTCTTCTGTCCGGCATAGAAAAGCTGGGAGAGCCTGGGCCGCTCGACCACGGTGATTCCGGGCAGGAGCTGCAGCAGGATCGGCTTCATCGTCGCCGACCCTAAGAGAAGCGTCTCGTCACGCCCGCGCAGATGCAGCAGCCGGTCGGTGAAGATGTGACCCCGCTCCAGATCGCCGGCCAGTTGGATCTCGTCGATCGCCACGAAGGAGGCCTTCGTCTCGCGCGGCATGGCTTCAACCGTGCACACGGAGAAACGCGCCCCCGGCGGCGCAATCTTCTCCTCGCCGGTGACCAGCGCCACCTGCGAGACGCCGACCCGCTCCACCAGCCGGGTATAGACCTCGCGGGCCAGCAGCCTCAAGGGAAGGCCGATGATGCCCGATCCATGCGCCACCATGCGGTCAATGGCGAAGTGGGTCTTGCCGGTATTGGTCGGCCCCAGCACAGCAGTTACGCCGCGGCCGCTCAGGATCATGGGTTGCGAATTCAAGAATGGCTCCGCGCTGCAAGGGGTCGCCGGCCTTGTCTGCGAACGGCTGGCGAGCTGATCTCACACATGGCGACGATTCCCGGCAAAGGCAAGCCATCCGTGAAAAAGAGCGGCGCATTCGGACCGCCGGCCGACCGGCCAACCGCTTCCGTCAATGACCGGAAGGACGGGCGCCGTTAACCTCTGGAACAGGGTGCGAACGAATCGGCGACGAATCGCTGACTCTGACCGATTCAGGATTTGTTCACGGCTACATCTCGATGACGGTTCACCAACTGCCACAAAATGCTGAATCGGAACAAGGGCTTGTGCGCGAGAAACAGGCGGTGCCGTTAACCGGCGCTTCGCCCGGAACCGAATGGCTTCGGCAAACGTTGTGAGGGCCGAGGTTTCAAAAAGATGCACATCCCGCCACCGCCCGCCGAATGGATCAGTCGAAGACAGGGGCGCAACTTTGTCCTGCTGCACGGCATGGTCATGGCTCCCGCTTTCTGGACGGCGTTTGCGCCCAACATCACGCTGCAAGGGCGCACCGTCGCCTATCCTCTGCCGGGCCATCATCCGTGGTCTCTGCCCGAGCCCGGCGCACCTTTCACGGCCGAACATGTGGTCGAGGCGATGGCCGGCGCGATCGAGCGGGATTTCGGCGGAGAGCCTGTCCATCTGATCGGCCATTCCACGGGCGGCTTCCTGTCCCTGTTGCTTGCCGTCAACCGTCCGGATCTCATCAGCTCCGTCGTGTTGCTCGGCGGCTTTGCCTGTGGTCGCTTCGAAGGCAAGGAGCGCTTTGCCGCGCGCATGCTGCGCGTCCCCCGCGTGGGTCCCTACGTCTTTCGCCACTTCTTCAAGCGCTGGATCTCCACGCGTGAGCAGTTTCGCTGGGGCTCGATCGAATGCGTCTACGACAAGTCCTGCCCGTGGGAAGACGAGCGGGCGGCGGAGGCGATGGAAACGGTGCGGGAGCATCTGCTGCGCACCCGCCCCGAAGACGTCGCCGCTTGCGTGCAGTTCATGTCGAACACCTCGATCCTCAAAGACCTACCGACGGTCGACCTGCCTGTCCTCAACCTGGTCGGCGTCCACGACGCCATCGTGCCCCCATCTCACCAATTGCGGCTGTCCAAGATGCTGCCGCGAGCCCAGACGGTCCTGTTCGGCGATTGCGGGCACCTGATCATGGTGGAGCAGAAACGGCAGATGGATCGGGTCATTGCCGGCTTCGTCGAACCAGAGGCGTCGTTGGACAGCGGCTTGCGACGGGCCGGAGGCGTCGTCTCCCCGGCTTGGCTCGGAGAACTCGAGCCGATCTTTTCCCCGCTCGCACTGCCGCAGTTGGAACAATTCGCGGCCGACGACGTTGGAACGGCACAACGAACGAAATTCGCATTTCCGAACGGAGAGGGTCACCATGTTGAGCACAATTCTCATCGTCATCGTCATTTTGCTGCTGATCGGCGCGCTGCCGAATTGGGGCTATAGCCGCAACTGGGGTTACGGGCCGTCGGGCGGTCTCGGCCTGGTTGTTCTCATTCTGGTCATCCTGATGCTCATGGGCCGGATCTAACCCTTGTTCAACACGAAGAGGAACACGTCGATGAAGAAGACCCTGCTTGCGCTTGCCCTGATTGCCCCGCTCGCATCCTGCACGGCCACTGAACGCGGCGCCGGGGTCGGTGCTGCAACCGGCGCCGTCATTGGTGGCGTCGCCACCAATTCCGTCGGCGGCGCGGCCGTCGGGGCGGTTGTCGGCGGAGCCGCCGGCGCCCTGATCGGCCAGTCCCAGGAACGGGCAGGCTATTGCGTTTACCGAGACCGCTACGGTCGAACCTACGAAGCGCGCTGCCGGTAAGCGCCAGCGCCTCGACAGAAAGCCGCCGGCTCCCCCACCGGCGGCTTTTTGCTGCGCGTGAACGCCCGCGTTAACACCTCGATCAAAGCCGGAACGAACCGGCGACGAATCAGTGACGCGATCGTTTTCCCGCTTTGTTCACGGCGAGATGTTGTGGAATAACAAAGCATTAACCATATGAAACGGTGGATATTAGGATTCTTCCGCCCTCGATTCTGGTCCGGCGTTAACGATCAACTGCCCGAGGGCCCTTAGACAAGAAGGCAACAGCTGTGGGCTCGAGGCCGGAGCCACACCCACACCTGAAAAGCAGAACGGCCCCATCTGCATGGGGCCGTCGCAAAACAAAACAAAACGGGGGTTCAGACGAAGAACTGACCGCCATTGGCCGAGATGGTGGATCCCGTGATGAAGCCGGCATCATCGGACGCGAGGAAGACCACGATCCGGGCAATTTCCTCGGGCTCACCGAGCCGCCCGACAGGGATCTGCGGAATGATGCGTTCGTTCAGCACCTTTTCCGGAATGGCGCGAACCATTTCCGTGCCGATATAGCCGGGGCAGACCGCGTTGACCGTAATTCCCTTGGCGGCGCCCTCCTGGGCCAGCGCCTTGGTGAAGCCAAGATCACCCGCCTTGGCCGCGGAATAATTGGCCTGGCCCATCTGGCCCTTCTGGCCGTTGATCGACGAGATGGTAATCACTCGGCCGAAATTGCGGTCGCGCATGCCGGACCACACCGGATGGGTCATGTTGAACACGCCCGTGAGGTTGGTGTTGATCACCTCGTTCCACTGTTCCGGCGTCATCTTGTGGAACATCGCATCGCGGGTAATACCCGCATTGTTGACGAGAATCTCGACCGGGCCAAGTTCGGCCTCGACCTTGGCAATCCCCTCTGCGCAGGCCTTGTAATCCGAGACATCCCACTTGAAGGCGTGAATCCCAGTCTCGGCCTCGAAGGCCTTCGCCTTCTCGTCATTTCCGGCATAGTTGGCCGCGACCTTGTAGCCCGCCGCCTTGAGTGCGATCGAAATCGCCGCTCCGATGCCTCGCGTTCCTCCCGTTACCAATGCTACTCTGCTCATGTCCTCATCTCCCCTCAGAGAATAAAATCCTGCGTCCACCGACCCTTCTTTTTCGGAGCCGTTGTTAGGACAGTTTCATGTCAAGCAGATGGAGGCCCGCGCGACCCTTACGAGTCGCGCCGGCGCTTTCCTTGGTTCAAAGTGCCTCCAGGCACATGGCGATGCCCATGCCGCCGCCGATGCACAGCGTGGCAAGGCCCTTCTTGGCCCCGCGCCGCTTCATCTCGAACACCAGCGTGTTGAGAATGCGCGCACCCGAAGCGCCGATCGGATGGCCGATGGCGATTGCGCCGCCATTGACGTTGACGATCGAGGTATCCCAGCCGAGGTCCTTGTTGACCGCGCAGGCCTGGGCGGCGAAGGCTTCGTTGGCTTCGATCAGGTCGAGATCGGAAATCTTCCAGCCGGCCTTCTGAAGCGCCTTGCGCGAGGCCGGGATCGGACCCGTTCCCATGATCTGCGGATCAACGCCGGCCGTCGCCCAGGAGGCGATCCGCACCAGCGGGGTGATCCCGCGGCGCTGGGCCTCGGCTTCACTCATCAGCAGGGCAGCGGCGGCACCATCGTTGATGCCCGACGCATTGCCGGCGGTGACCGTGCCTTCCTTGTCGAAGGCGGGCCGAAGCTTGGTCATGCTCTCGAGCGTCGCACCGATGCGGATATATTCGTCGGCGTCGACCGTCACGTCACCCTTGCGGCCGGCGACGACCACCGGAACGATCTCGTCCTTGAAACGGCCGGCCACCTGCGCCGCCTCCGCCTTGTTCTGCGAAGCGAGCGCAAAGGCGTCCTGCTCGTCGCGCGACAGCTGGAACTGGCGAGCGACGTTTTCTGCCGTCGTGCCCATGTGGTAGCCGTAGAACGCGTCGGTCAGACCGTCCTTGAGCATGGTATCGACCATCTTGAGGTCGCCCATCTTGGTTCCGGCGCGAAGATGCGCGCAATGCGGCGCCATCGACATTGACTCCTGCCCCCCGGCAACGATGATCGTTGCATCCCCGGTGGCGATCTGCTGCATGCCGAGCGCCACGGCACGAAGGCCGGAGCCGCAAAGCTGGTTCATGCCCCAGGCCGTGGCTTCCTGCGGAATGCCGGCCTTCATCGCAGCCTGTCGGGCCGGGTTCTGGCCCTGGCCGGCCGAAAGCACCTGGCCGAGGATGACTTCATCCACTTCCTTGGCATCGACGCCGGCGCGCTCCAGCACAGCCTTGATGGCCGTGGCACCGAGATCATGGGCGGGAACGCTGGCGAAGGCGCCATTGAACGAACCGACCGGCGTACGCGCTGCGCTTGCAATGACGATGGATGAACTGCTCATGGACGCCTCCTCGGGAAACTTCTTGTTTGACGATGAAACTGGCAAAGCTTGAGTTCGAAGTCAAACACCAAGAGCGTACACATTTTCGTTCCTTAGTTGCAAAATCTTGACTTTCATCAACTGACGGTCTCGCAACGCACAAAGAGATTGTCACCGCCCTCGATTTGCGCTTACACTTGCTGCGGGAAGAGCAAAAATCCACAAAAACAACGGGGTTAGGAGACGAATATGGCCAAAACGGACGGCGAGATCGTCATCAAGAAGTATGCCAATCGACGCCTCTACAATACAGGGACCAGCACCTATGTCACGCTGGAGGACTTGGCCAAGATGGTCAAGAAGGGGGAGGAATTCACCGTTCAGGACGCCAAGTCCGGTGAAGACATCACCCATTCGGTCCTGACCCAGATCATTTTCGAGCAGGAGTCGAAGACCGGCAACACGCTCTTGCCGATCTCCTTTCTGCGCCAGCTGATCGGTTACTATGGCGACCAGATGCAGATGGTGGTGCCGAGCTTCCTCGAGCATTCGATGAAGGCCTTCACCGAGCAGCAGTCGCAGATGCGCGAGCAGATGACCAAGGCCTTCGGCGAGACGCCGCTGACGAAGAACCTGCAGATGCCGATCCAGCTGATGGAAGAGCAGGTCAAGCGCAACACCGAGATGTTCCATCAGGCCATGCAGATGTTCTCGCCGTTCCTCGGTGGCCAGCCGCCGAAGGAAACGAAGAAGGCCGAGGCAAAGGACATCGACGAGCTCAAGGAGCAGCTTCGGACCCTGCAGAACAAGCTCGACAGCCTCTGATCGGGATCAATCCGTTTGCAAAGCAGACACGAGGGCTGGAGGCGACTCCGGCCTTTTTTGTTTATGGCGGTACGGCAGATTAGAGACCGATCGACACGTCGCGTCCGGCCGAACGAATCGACACGGCAAAGCCGCCGACGACGTCGATGAAGGCGATGGTCATCAGGATGAAGAAGGTCTGCGTCGCCGCGCCCTGCACCAGCAGGAACTCCACCAGGAAGACGATGAAAACGAGCATGGACAGCATGTGATTGATCAGCGATCCCGAGCCGTTCATCGTCGCCTTCAGGATCTCGAAGAAGAGAACGGCAAGCGCCACAAGGATCAGCACGTCGCTGATCGACAATGTCCAGGTCGCGCCCGACAGCATGGACAGGGATAGAAGCTGGTTGTCGAGGGTCTCGACACCGCCACCGAACAATCCGACCATGGCCAGATTGTAGAGCGCAAGCGGCAGAATCATCAGCGGTATGGCGGCAAACATGGTCAGGCCCCGATCGGTCGATACAATGCTGCCGCATGGCAGGCGTTCCAAAACGGAATTTAACGACCAGGCGCTTCAAAAAGTAAAGGCCGGCATTGAGCCGGCCTTTAAAAAGTCATCCGAATATACGCAGTTTATGCGTTTTCCTTCGGCGTCAGAACCTGACGGCCGCGGTACATACCGGTCTTCAGATCGATATGGTGCGGACGGCGCAGTTCGCCGGAGTTCTTGTCTTCAACGTAGGACGGAGCCTTCAGCGCGTCTGCAGAGCGGCGCATACCGCGCTTGGACGGGCTTGTTTTTCTTTTCGGTACAGCCATTTAACTTACTCCACATGACGGGCAAAACAGGATCCCGCGGCCGGATGAGGCCGAACAGAACCTGTCTCGATCTCGGAATTTGGCGCGCTTATACATGCCCCGCATGGCTTTGACCAGTCCCCTGAGTCAATTTTTCCAAGCAGGCCGGGCGATCACGGCTTCCGGCAACCGTCCTCAGGCCTCGTCCTCCGGCACGATCCAGGTCTCGGCGAGCGCCGCTTCACGCCAGGCGAGCCAGGCCGGATGATTTTCCATCGCATGCATGTAGTCGAGCGTATCGGCCGCAGTGACGAGGTCATAGACCTTGAAACGGTTCACGACGGGGGCATACATGGCGTCGGCAGCGCTGAAGGCACCGAACAGGAACGGGCCGCCCGATCGTGTCCGCATCTGCCGCCAGATCTCCTCGATACGCGCCACGTCGGCGCCGACCCCCTCGGGCAGGTCGATGGAGCGCACCTCACGACGCATGTTCATCGGGCAGGCGCCGCGAAGGGCGCGGAAACCGGACAGCATCTCCATCGCAATCGACCGCGCCATGGCCCGGTCACCGCTGTCGGCCGGCCACAGGCCCGCATCGGGGAAAAGCTCGGCCGCATATTCGATGATCGCCAGCGACTCCCAGACGCGAAGGCTGCCGTGATGCAGTACCGGCACACGTCCCGTCGGCGAGATCTCCTGGAATTTAGGATTGCCAGCATCGAAATCGAACGGGATCAGCCGTTCCTCGAAAGGAATGCCGCAACCGGTCAGCGCCACCCAGGGGCGAAACGACCAGGACGAATAGTTCTTGTTGCCGATATAGAGGATAAGAGGATCCATGGTCGCGCTCCAGCAATGTCTTGTCACCAAAGAAGACTAGGCCGCTCTGGCCGCCGGCACCAACCAAAGTTTGGAAACTCAGTCATAAAGGCATTTGATGTAAGCGCCGGAGCGCTTGGCGCGGCGGTCGACCACGGCCGCCAGCCGCTTCATGCCCTTGCCCGGCTTGCCGGCCACTCGATCGATCGGATTGGGCAGGGAGACGGCCAGAAGCGCCGATTGGCCAGGGGTCAGTTTCGCCGCAGAGGTCTTGAAGTGATACCGCGCTGCCGCCTCGATGCCGTAAATGCCCGGCCCCCATTCGGCAATGTTGAGGTAGATCTCCATGATCCGCTTCTTCGGCCAGATGGCGTCCGCGAAGAGCGCGAGCGGCAGCTCCAGCCCCTTGCGGATCATCGACCGGCTGTTCCACAAGAAGAGGTTCTTGACCGTCTGCATCGGGATCGTGCTTGCACCGCGCGTCGCCTCGCCCGACAGCGCGTCGTCGACCACGCCCTTCATCTGTTCCCAGTCGACGCCCATGTGCGCGCAGAACTGGCCGTCCTCCGACATCATCACCGCGCGCACCAGATGCGGCGAAATGCTGTCGAATTCCACCCATCGACGGTCATAGCCCTGGAAGGTCGCAAGATCGGCCAGCATCAGCGTCGATACCGGATGAATGAAGTCGATGCGATAGAGGAAGATCAGGACATAAGGCAGCAGAACGAGGGCCAGAACGATGCGGACGACCCTGCGCGCCCACCCGACGGTCTGGCGCGCCTCGGGCACTTCCTCCACGTTTTCATCACCGATATCGTTGTCGTGCGCCAAGTAAGGATCTGCCTGGTGTCTTCGAGTGATCGCTTCTCTTAGCGAGCAAGCCGCCCGATAGCCAGACCAGTTGCGACGGGGCGCGGCTTTTCCCGCTCAGATTCCCGTTGCCAGCCCGTTTTGCCCATGCCAAATAGCCGCGACGGAGGCCCCGATGACCCCATTCGATGCTAAGCTGGACGCCACAGCCAAACGGACCGAAGCGCTGCTGGACGAACTCCTGTCGGGCGATACCCGCCCCGACGAGACCATCCGCCCCGAGCGGCTGATCAAGGCCATGCACTATGGCGCGCTGAACGGCGGCAAGCGGCTGCGTCCGTTCCTGGTCGTCGAGAGCGCATTGCTGTTCGGCGGCGACGAACATGCGGCACTCCGCGTCGGCGCCGCGCTCGAATGCCTGCACAGCTATTCGCTGGTGCATGACGATCTGCCGGCCATGGACGACGACGACCTGCGGCGCGGCAAGCCGACCGTGCACATTGCCTTCGACGAGGCGACCGCCATCCTCGCCGGCGATGCCTTGCTCACCTATGCCTTCGACATCATCGCCGCCCCGGAGACTGCCCTTCCCGACGGCGCCAAGCTTGCCATCGTGCTGGCGCTGGCCCGTGCAGCCGGCATCGGTGGCATGGCCGGCGGCCAGGCGCTGGATCTTGCAGCCGAAAAGCAGGCGCCGGACGAACAGGGCATCGTCACCTTGCAGGCGATGAAGACCGGTGCGCTGATCCGCTTTGCCTGCGAGGCGGGCGCCATCATCGCCGGCGCACCGGCCGAGGACCGCAGCCGGTTGCGGCATTTCGGCGAGATCATCGGCCGCGCCTTCCAGCTGGCGGACGATCTCCTGGATCTGACCTCCGATGCCGCAACCCTCGGCAAGGCGGCCGGCAAGGATGCCGCTCGCGGCAAGGGCACCCTGGTCGCGCTCAAGGGGCAGGCCTGGGCGGAGGCCGAGTTGGACAGACTGGTCGGCGAGGCAACCGATCTTCTCGCCGGCTACGGCGCGCGCGCAGAGACGCTGGTCGATACCGCACGCTTCGTCGCCAAGCGCAAGAACTGACACACGCGACCCATCACGGATCGGCAAAAACCCATCACATCATCTGAATTGTGCGGCATCATGCTCTCCGCCATGGTCATGGCTCGCGCGGGAGAAGCACTCCATGACTGACATTGTCCAGCACTGGCCGCAGATCGTGGCGGCTTACCTTGTCTATCTGGTTGCGGTGTTGAGCCCCGGACCGGCGGTGCTGGCGATCATCTCCACCTCGATTGCCGAGGGACGCCGCTCTGGTCTCGCTATGGCGGCCGGGGTCTTTGCCGGCTCCTGCACTTGGGCGATCACCGCGTCGATCGGGCTCGCGGCGCTGCTGACGCGCTATGCCGGCGTTCTGCAGGTGGTGAAGGTGATCGGTGGCCTTTATCTGCTCTATCTTGCCTACCGGGCGCTGCGCTCGGCAAGCCGTCCAGACGCGCTGCCGTCCCTTGCCACAAACGGACGCGCCCCGACGCGCAGCCTCAGGCGCACCTTCCTGCTCGGCTACGCCATCCACCTGACCAATCCGAAGGCGATCTTTGCCTGGGTGGCGATCATCTCGCTCGGCCTTCCACCGGGCGCGCCAGCAGCGACGGTGGCGCTGATCGTCGGCGGCTGCCTGCTCACAGGCCTTGTCGCCTTCACGACCTATGCGGTCCTCTTCTCCACCGGTCCGGCCTATCGCGCCTACCGGGCCGCCCGCCGGCGCATCGATGCCGTGATGGGCGTGCTGTTTGCAGCCGCCGGCATCAAGCTGCTCCTCAGCCGGACATGAAAAGGGCGCCGCTCGCGCGACGCCCCGCAACACTGAAATCGTCCAGCTGTCAGCCGGCCTTGATCGGTGCGATCTGGATTTCGACGCGCCGGTTCTGCGCCCGACCTTCGGCAGTGGCGTTCGAGGCGATCGGCTGGCTCGGGCCGAAGCCGAGCGCCGAGACGCGCCGCGGATCGACACCCTGCGAATTGAGGTAACCCGCCACCGAATTGGCGCGGCGCTCGGAGAGGCCCTGGTTGTAAGCGACACTACCGGTCGAATCGGTATGGCCGTTGACGTCGATCAGGGTCTTGTCGAACTTGCGCAGCACGATCGCCACGGAGTTCAGCGTCGGATAGAATTGCGGCATCACCTGATCCTGGTCAGTGGCAAAGGTGATGTTGGACGGCATGTTGAGAATGATCCGGTCGCCGACGCGGGTCACCGAAATGCCCGTGCCCTGGAGCTGCGCCCGCAGTTCCGCTTCCTGGTTGTCCATGTAATTGCCGATGGCGCCGCCGGCCAAGGCGCCGATGCCAGCCCCGATCAACGCGCCATTGCGGCTGTCGCGTCCGCCACCACCGATGACGGCGCCGCCGACGGCGCCAAGCGCCGCGCCCAGCACGGCACCATTGGCGAGGTTCGAGGTCTTCTGCTGACCGGTATACGGATCGGTGGTCGTGCAGGACGACAGGTAGATCGCGGCAAGTGCGAGGATCGACAGCTTCTTGATCATGGTGGGAATCACTCCGGAATAACGTCAGATGTCGTCAACAGGGCAAATGCGGCAATATGAAGTTGCAAGCACACCCGCCTACTCGGCGGCGGTCTTCCGGCCGTAGCGCTTCTCGATATATTCGATCACCAGTGCCTCGAATTCGGCGGCGATATTGGCGCCCCGCAGGGTCATTGCCTTCTTGCCGTCGATGAAGACGGGCGCGGCCGGCGTCTCTCCGGTTCCGGGAAGCGAGATGCCGATATCGGCATGCTTGCTTTCGCCGGGTCCGTTGACGATACAGCCCATGACGGCGACGTTCAGCGCCTCGACGCCCGGATATTTCTCGCGCCAGACCGGCATGTTCTTGCGCAGATCCTGCTCGATCTTCTGGGCAAGTTCCTGGAAGACGGTCGAGGTGGTGCGACCGCATCCGGGACAGGCGGCGACCACCGGCACGAACTGCCGGAAACCCATCACCTGCAGCAGTTCCTGCGCCACCTGCACCTCGCGGGTACGGTCCCCGTTCGGCTCCGGCGTCAGCGAAACGCGGATCGTGTCGCCGATCCCGTGCTGCAACACGTAGCCCATGGCGGCAGACGAGGCGACGATGCCCTTCGAGCCCATCCCGGCTTCGGTCAGCCCGAGATGCAGCGCGTGGTCCGAGCGCATGGCCAGCATGGAATAGACGGCGATCAGGTCCTGGACCTGCGAAACCTTGGCCGAAAGAATGATCTTCGATCGCGACAGGCCGATCTCCTCGGCCAGCTCGGCCGAAAGCAGCGCCGACTGCACGATCGCCTCGCGCGTGACCTGGCGCGCCGACAGCGGCGAGCCCTCCGCCTGGTTCTTGTCCATCAGCCGGGTCAGCAGTTCCTGGTCGAGCGACCCCCAGTTGACGCCGATGCGCACCGGCTTGTCATAGCGGATCGCCATCTCGACGATATCGGCGAACTGCTTGTCCTTCTTGTCCTTAAAGCCGACATTGCCGGGATTGATGCGGTACTTGGCGAGTGCTTCGGCACAGGCCGGATGATCGGCGAGCAGCCTGTGGCCGATATAGTGGAAGTCGCCGACCAACGGCACGTCCATGCCCAGCCTCAAAAGGCGCTCGCGGATCTTCGGCACGGCCGCTGCACTCTCGTCGCGGTCAACCGTGATGCGCACGATCTCGGACCCGGCCCGGAACAGCTCGGCCACCTGCTTGACGGTGGCATCGACGTCGGCAGTGTCGGTGTTCGTCATCGACTGCACGACGACGGGAGCTCCGCCGCCGACGATCACGCCGCCGACATCGACGGCAACAGTCTTGTGGCGCGGCTTGGGATCGAATTCGTCTGCGAATGTCATGGAATGACCTTGAAAGGCGCGAGATTTATCGAAATCAGGTGGATCAAACGAACGCTCTTGTCAACCATGCGCTAAACCACAACGGGCGTGCGCGGCAGGCCGGAACCGCCGCCTCACGCGTTCGTGTCTCATCGCGGACGGCAGGGTTCGCCAAGGAGCCCCCGCCCGGCGCTCAGTGCGCGCCCTCGCCCACGCGGTCGGCATGGCGCGCCAACCCGGACAGCGCCAATACGACGAGATTAAGCGCCGACACGGCCGTATAGACGACCGACAGCGAGGTGTACTCGGCGATGAAGCCGATCACAGACGGGGCAAACAGGATGCCGGAATAGCCGAGCGAGGTCACGACCGAAAGCCCGATCCCCGGCGCCAGTCCCGGAATGTTGCCGCCGGCGGAAAAGGCAATCGGCACCATGTTGGAAATGCCGATGCCGGCAATGCCGAAGCCGATCAGAGCGATGGTCACAGTCGGGGCCTGCCCGGCGATCACGAGACCAGCGAAGGAAGCAATCGTGCATAGCCTCAATGTCAGGACCGCCCCGAGCCGGTCGCGCACAAGGTCTCCGGCAAAGCGCATGGCGGCCATGGCCAGCGAGAAGGCAGCAAAGGCAAAACCGGAATGCGCCGTCGATGCCGAAAGCTCCTGGCCGAGATAGAGCGCCCCCCAGTCGAGAATTGCGCCCTCGGGGATCATCGAAAACAGGGCGACGAGACCGATCAGCCAGGGCAGCGGCGACAGCGGCAGTTTTGCCCGGGCGCGCCGCTCCGACGGATGCGGTTTGTCGACGAAGATCATCGGCCGGGCAACGGCCAGCAGGACGAGCGCAAGACCGGCCACCAGAAGCGCATGACCGAGCGCGCCAACCGAGGCGATCAAAAGGCCGCCCGTCGCAGCTCCCACCAGACCACCGAGACTCCAGAAAGCATGGCACGACGACATGATCGACCGGCGCATCGAGCGCTCGACCTCCACCGCATTGGCGTTCATCGCGACGTCCATGGCGCCGCCGAGACCGCCGAACAGAAAGATCGCCGCGGCACCGGCCCACATCGAATCGACCAGCGTGATGCCAATGATGGTCGGGATGAACAAAAGCGCCACGACCTGGACGACGCGGCTCGAACCAAAGCGGGCGATCTGCATTCCGGCGACCGGCATCATCAGCAGCGAACCGATGCCGAAGACGAAGAGCATCATCCCCAGTTGCGCTTCGCTCAGAGACAGCGCCGCCGCAAACACCGGGATCTTGGGCGCCCAGGCACCCATCATCAGACCATTGATGAAGAACAGAAGCGATACTGCTGTGCGTGGCCGGGTGAAATAGCCGCTCCGCTGGCGCACACCGGCGTCGTGGGTCGTTTCCGCCATCATGGTCTCCTCGAATTTTGCCGCACTCTATTTAAATCGATTGAAACCTCAACGGGAAAAGCGGGCATCGATTTCACGTTTTGTTTCCCGGCGAAATGGCGGCTCCGGACCCCGCAAGTGCAAAAGCATGCGATTGACAGCCCGGCATGAAAGAGAAACATGGCGTCCGTCCTCTTCGCCGGCTGCGTCGTCGCGCTTCCCCCGGCCAGTCCAACTTCCTGCCCCCGGGTGCATGCGTGAAAACAACTGTCGGTCTCGGCATTCTGCTGACCAGCCTGTCCTATTTCCTGTTCACCCTCCATGACGGCGTCATCAAGCTGCTCGTCGAGACGACCACCGTCTGGCAGATTCTGTTCTTCCGCAGCGTCGTCATCCTCGCGGGCTGCCTGCTGTTCGGTGGACCGTCCATCGTGCGGGAGGCGGTGGGATCGCCGGTGGTCAAGCCGATGATGATCCGTAGTCTGCTGCTGCTCGGCGCCTGGCTCTGCTATTACAATGCGGCACGCGAAATGCAGCTGGCGGAACTCACGACCCTTTACTATGCCGCCCCCGTGGTCGCCACGCTGCTGGCCGTGCCGATCCTCAAGGAACGCGTGACCCTGCCGCGCTGGACTGCCGTGATCGTCGGATTCGTCGGCGTGCTGGTGGCCACCAATCCGATGGGTCTCTCGCTCCGGCCGCCCGTATATCTTGCCCTGCTCGCCGCCTTCCTCTGGGCCTTCTCGACGGTCCTCTTGCGCAAGACCGCCATGGGCGCCCGCACGCTTGTCCAGATGAGCGTGACCAACACCTTCTTCATGTTCCTGACGGGAACGATGCTGTTCCAGGTCTGGCATACGCCGAGCCTGGCGGAGCTCGGGCTGTCGCTGGCCACCGGCATCATCGGCGGCGTCGCCCAGGTCGCGTTCTTCGAGGGTATGCGCAAGGCCCCGATCTCGGTGCTGGCACCCTTCGAATACACCTCGCTTGTCTGGGCCTTTGCGCTCGGCTACGCGATCTGGGGCGACATCCCGACGCTCAACGTTTTCATCGGCGCAGCGCTGATCTGCAGTGCTGGCCTGATCATCGTCTTCAGCGAGCGCATGCTGTCGCGCCGTTAGGTCGGCGCCATCCCCTTATGAAGCCTCTGACAGTCCTGCGAGAGACCGCGGCTGCAAATAGTCCTTGCTACGGCGATAACCCTCATATATACGAATATATGTAGATATATATTCATGGAGGTTTCTATGTCTCTCGATCGTGCCGTTCTTGCCTTTGCCGGCGTGATGGTCCTCGTCTCCGTCCTGCTGACGGCCTTCGTCCATCCCTATTTCGTATGGTTCACCGTCTTCATCGGCGTTAACATGCTGCAATCCGCGTTCACCGGATTCTGCCCGGCCGCGATGATCTTCAAGAAGCTTGGCATCCGTCCCGGCTGCGCATTCTGAACATCCTGTTCGAGGAAAGTCCCATGAAAGCCAAGGCGTTCGCGCGTTTCGCCCTTCTTAGCCTGTTGCTCTCAGCGACAGCCTCCTTCGCGGCCGAGACACTCCGTCTCGAGCCGGTCCAAATCCCCGAATGGAAGGCCGTCTATGGCCGCGTCGAGGCGCGCGACACGGTCGCCGCGCGTGCTCGCATCGGGGGGACAGTCGTGGAGCTGAAGGTCACCGAAGGCGTCGACGTCAAGGCAGGCGACGTCATTGCCGTGGTCAAGGACGACAAGATCGATTTCCAGATCGCGGCAATCGAAGCGCAACTTCTCGGTCTGCGCGCCTCGCTGGAAAACGCCCAGTCGGAACTCACCCGCGGCGAGGAACTGATCAAGCGCGGCGTCACGACGGCGCAGCGTCTGGATGCCCTGCGCACGCAGGTCGATGTGGTACGCAACCAGATCGCCGCGGCAGAGGCCCAGCGTTCGGTCGTCGTGGAACAGGGCAAGGAAGGCGCCGTTCTCGCGCCCGCCGACGGCAAGGTCCTGACCGTTCCGGTCACCAAGGATGCCGTGATCATGGCGGGTGAGCCGGTCGCGACCATCGGCGGCGGCGGCTTCTATCTCCGCCTGGCGATCCCGGAACGCCATGCCGACCTGTTGCGCCAGGACGCCGCCATCGAGATCGAGACCGGCAATGGCGACGGCGAACGCGGCACGGGGCGCCTCGCCAAGATCTATCCCGAAATCGACAATGGCCGCGTCATCGCCGATGTCGAGGTCGAGAACCTGCCGACCGCCTTCGTCAACAAGCGCCTCCTCGTCCGTGTCCCGGTCGGCGAGCGTGATGCGCTGCTGCTGCCGGTCCAGGCTCTCACCAATCGCTTCGGCGTCGACTATGTGACGGTGAAGTCCGGCGACCGCACGGCCGAGCGGGCGGTGGTCACCGCCAAGCCGATCCTGCACGACGGCAAGGAGATGACCGAGATCCTGACCGGTCTCGCCGCCGGTGAAGAGGTTGAGCTGCCATGAAGATCCCTAGCCTCGGCATTGCAGGTGGCCTGACCAAGGCCTTCATCACCTCGCCGCTAACCCCCCTTTTTCTTATCACCGCCTTCGCACTCGGCCTCGTCGCGCTGCTGACGCTGCCGCGCGAGGAAGAGCCGCAGATCTCTGTGCCGATGGTCGACATCATCGTGCGGGCCGACGGCCTGAAGGCCGAGGACGCGGTGAAGCTCGTCACGGAACCCCTGGAAACCATCATCAAGGGGATCAATGACGTCGAGCACGTCTACTCCCAGACGTCCGACGACCAGGTCATGGTCACCGCCCGCTTCATCGTCGGCACCTCCGGCGATTCGGCCGTCCTGCGCGTGCATGACAAGATCCGCGCCAACATGAGCTCCATCCCGGTCGGCATTCCGGAACCGCTGGTCGTCGGCCGCACGATCGATGACGTCGCCATCGTCTCGCTGACGCTCACCCCCTCCGAAGACAAGGGCCAGGGCGTTGACGCAACGGCACTGAGCCGCATCGCGCGAGAACTGCGCGTCGAGATGGCCAAGATCGATGATGTCGGCCTGAGCTATCTCGTCGGCGAGACGGGCGATGCCATCCGCATTGCGCCGCAATCCGAAAAGCTGGCGCTCTACGGCATGACCCTGCAGCAACTGTCAGCCAAGGTAACGGCCGCGAACCGGTCTTTCTCGACCGGGCTGGTCCGGAATGACGGCAAGCAGATCGAATTGGTGGCCGGCGAGACGCTGTCGACTCCGGCTGAGATCGGCAACCTGCTGCTGACCACCCGCGACAATCGCCCGGTATATGTCCGCGATGTCGCCGACGTCTCCTTCGTCACCGACACCGTCGAGGCCCGCGCCTCTACGGTGACCCGCGGCGAGAACGGCGAGCTGAAGCGGGTACCCGCCGTGACCCTGGCCCTTGCCAAGCGCGCCGGCGCCAACGCCGTTCTGGTGTCGGAGGAGATCCTCACCCGCGTGGAGGAGCTCAAGGGCAATCTGATCCCCGACAGCATGGCGGTCGAAGTGACCCGCAACTACGGCGAAACGGCCAACGAGAAGGCGAACGAACTGCTCTTCCATCTCGGCCTGGCGACCCTGTCGATCATTGCCCTCGTCTGGGTTTCGATCGGCCGCCGCGAAGCGCTGGTCGTTGCCATCGTCATCCCGGTCACCATCCTGTTGACGCTGTTTGCCGCCAACCTGATGGGATACACGCTGAACCGCGTCTCGCTGTTCGCGCTCATCTTCTCCATCGGCATTCTCGTCGACGACGCCATCGTCGTCATCGAGAACATCGCCCGCCACTGGGGTTTCAACGACGGCAAGGACCGCCGTGAAGCGGCCATTGATGCCGTCGCCGAAGTTGGCAACCCGACCATCGTCGCGACGCTGACCGTCGTCGCCGCCCTTTTGCCGATGATGTTCGTCTCCGGCATGATGGGCCCTTACATGAGCCCGATCCCGGCCAATGCGTCGGCCGCGATGATCTTCTCCTTCTTCGTCGCGGTCGTGGTCACACCTTGGCTCATGCTGAAGATAGCCGGCAAGGCGAAGCTCCACCATGACGATGCCCATGCGACCGGCGGCCTGCTTGGCGCAGGCTATGCCCGCGTGGCCGCTCCCATCATGGCAAGCAAGAAGAACAGCTGGATCTTCCTGCTGCTGGTCGGCGTGGCAACGCTCGGCTCGCTGGCGCTGTTCTACACGAAGGACGTAACGGTCAAGCTTCTGCCCTTCGACAACAAGTCGGAACTCCAGGTCACCATCGATCTTCCGGAAGGCACTTCGGTGGAAGCCACCGACGCGATCGCCCAGGCCGTCGCCAGGGTCACGCTGGATACGCCCGAAGTCGTCAGCGTCCAGACCCATGCCGCGACCGCAGCGCCGTTCAACTTCAACGGTCTGGTGCGGCATGCCTACATGCGCTCGAAGCCCGAAATGGGCGATGTGCAGATCAACCTGACGCCGAAGTCCGAACGCGACCGCTCGAGCCACGACATCGCGCTCGACTTGCGCCAGCGGCTGCTCGCCGAGGTGAAGGTGCCCGAAGGCACGTCGCTGAAGGTCGTCGAACCGCCGCCGGGTCCACCGGTCATGGCGACCCTGCTCGCCGAAATCTACGGTCCGGACGCTGACACCCGCCGTGCCACGGCGGAGAAGGTCAAGGCCGCGTTCAAGTCGGTTCCTTTCATCGTCGACGTCGATGACAGCTATGGCCAGCCGGCCAGCCGGCTGCGCGCGACAATCTCCGGCGATGATCTCGACTTCTTCGGCGTCTCCGAAAGCGACGTGTTCGATACGCTCTCGATCCTCAACGGTTCGACCACGCTCGGTTACTCGCACCGCGGCGACGGCCGTGCGCCGATCCCGATCGTGATTGCGCGACCGAAGGGCGCCATGGTGTTCGACGAGACCTTCCTGTCGACGCCGATCCCGGCCAACCTGCTGCCGGGTTCGCGCTCGGTGGTCGAGCTGGGTGACGTCATCCGCGTCGAGCGAGAACAGGCCTCGTTCCCGATCTTCCGCCACAATGGCCGCTATGCCGAGATGGTGACCGCCGAGCTCGCAGGCGATTTCGAAGCGCCGCTCTACGGCATGCTCGCCGTGCACGAGGCGCTCGACAAGCAGGACTGGACCGGGTTGGAAAAGCCCGAGATCGCCCTGCATGGCCAGCCGACCGATCAGAACAAGTCCGTGCTGCTGTGGGACGGCGAATGGGAGGTCACCTGGGTGACGTTCCGCGATATGGGCGCCGCCTTCATGGTGGCCCTGCTCGGGATCTATATCCTGGTCGTTGCCCAGTTCGGTTCGTTCAAGGTGCCGCTCGTGATCCTGACGCCGATCCCGCTGACCTTCATCGGCATTCTCGGCGGCCACTGGCTGTTCGACGCGCCGTTCACGGCAACCTCGATGATCGGCTTCATCGCGCTGGCCGGCATCATCGTGCGCAACTCGATCCTGCTCGTGGACTTCATCCGCCATGCCAAGACGCCGGATCGCGACCTGACCGAAGTGCTGATCGAGGCAGGCTCCATCCGCTTCAAACCGATCCTCCTCACCGCCCTTGCGGCGATGATCGGTGCGGCGGTGATCCTGACGGACCCAATCTTCCAGGGCCTGGCGATCTCACTGCTGTTCGGTCTGGCATCCTCCACGCTACTGACCGTTCTGGTCATTCCGGCAATCTACCGAGTGCTGAGGACTTGAGGGCAGGATAAGGCAAGACCAGATGAAAGAAAGGCCCGGGAAGCAGCGCGCTTGCCGGGCCTTTCCTTGTGGGTCGAAGGTTCGTTCCGATCAGCCTTCTCAAGCTCTGTCGCGGATGTTGTAGTAACCCAAAGTCCCCATGCCCCAGAGGAACAAACCACCGAGGAAGACAAGGAAGGCTCCGAGCAACCGGTTGGGATATTGCGCCATCTGGGACAGAGTAGGCTCGATGAAGACAGCGAGATAACGCTGCTTGCCCGTAGCGTCGATGCGCGCTTTCTCGAGAGAGGCGAGCGCGGCGGCATAGGTACGCTCGCCGAACTCGCGTTCGAGCTCCAGTTTTTCGTAGAGCTGCAACCGGCCCGAGACATCGGAGGCGGACAAATCCTGCGACGTTCGCGCCGTCTTGGCACCGGCCGTACCGCTGCCGAGACGCTGCTTTTCCGCCTCGATGCGCGATTCCAGCGCCGAAATCTGCGTCTTGATCACCCGAATGCGCGGCGTGTCTTCGGCCATCTGCGACCGCGCCACCTCAAGATCGGCGTTGAGTTTCGCCAGTTCCTGCTCCATGCCGGCAACCAGCTGCACTGCAAGCTTGGCCCCCTCGACGGGGTCCACATCCTGCGAAACGTCGCGAAACTCGCGCAGCGCCATCCGTGCATCGGTCAGACGTTTTTCCGCTATTATGATCTCCTCGCGGGCAAGCCGCAGGGATTCATCATGCGCCTTACTGGACAGTTGGTTGATCAGGCTTTCCGACTTGGCAAGCATGAAACTGGCGATCGCCTGCGCCTGGTTCGGTTCAAACGCCTTGACCTGAAGCTGTACGATCCCCGATGTATAGTCGAAGTTCACCGAGACCATTTTGCGCCAGTAGTCGAGTTTGTCCTCTATCGGCTGGCCTCCCACGAGACCGAAGAAATAGTCGCCACCGCGCGGAGCATAGACGGCGTCAAGATCAAACTTCTCATCGACTTCCTGTAGCATCCGCTCACTCAGCAGGTAGTCGATCAGAATGTAGGAATCGGCGACCGTCGTGCTGGCGCTCCCCTGACTGAAGACCCCCAGAATATCCGTCGCACCAACCGACGAATTAATGCTTCTCACGGCAAAAGATGCCGAGCTGTGGTACTGATCCTGAGCAATGAAAGCGAGATAAAGCGACGCCAGCGTGCTCGGAATGGCGACGAGCATTAAAAAACCCGCGATCATGATCATGTGGCGGAGCTTGAGAAGCGGCGAGAGCTTCTTCTTCCGCCGCACTTCCTTTGCCGTCTTCTTGTTCTCGTCGAGCAGACCTTCCAGAATCCGAACATTCGGATGCTGCTTCACTTTGGCGGGTGCACCATCCTGCTTGGGCGGCGTGATCTTCGATCCGGCCGCGTTGTCGGGATTTGCCATTACGTCAGCTATCCTTCATGTTTCGGTCGTGGCTGCGGATTGCATCCTCGACATCGTCAAAATAGGTCAGTTTTCCCTTTTCCAGCACGATCCCGCAGTCGCAATACTCACGGATCGTAGCCGTGCTGTGGGACACCATGATCACATCGGAATCGGCAAGACGCGTCTTGAAGACGTCGTGGCATTTCTTTTTGAAATTGGCGTCACCCACAGCGGTGATCTCATCGACCAGATAGTAGTCGAAATTTACCCCCATGCTCAAGCCGAATGCCAGACGCGCCTTCATGCCCGACGAATAGGATCCGACCGGCGAGCGGAAGAAAGCCCCGAGTTCTGCGAAGTCGGAGACATAGTCGATAAGCTCTTCCGAATCGACGCCGTAAATGCGCGCAACAAACCGGACATTCTGCTCTCCCGTTAGGTTCGGCTGGAAACTCCCTTGGAAGCCGAGCGGCCAGGATATGCGTCCCCGCCTCACGATCCGTCCGCCATCCAGACGGATGGTCCCGGCAAAGAGACGAAGCAAGGTCGACTTACCGGCGCCATTGCGGCCGAGCAGTCCGATGCTTCGTCCGCGCTTGAGTACGAGAGACACGCCGTCGAGGATCGGCTTTTTCGTCCCACGGGCGTATACGAACTTCGAGGCTTGCTCCAGACGGATCATTGGTTTCTCAGCGTCCTCGTGGAAAACGTAAACAGGCTCAATCCGCCGATGAGACACACGAAGATCCATCCGAACAGATAGTCGAGATCCAGAACCGGGGCACGATACTCGGGATAGAAACCCTTGCGGAAAAGCGCCACGATGTGAATGAGAGGGTTGTAGCTGATAATCTCCCGGAACGGGTGAGGCAAAGCATCCGGCAAGAAGAACACACCGGACACCATGAAAGCTGGTTTCATGGCAATTTGGTAAATCTTCTCGTAGAGCGGTGATTTCAAGAAAAGCACCGTGTTACTGAGACTGACTCCAAAGGCGAGTGATGTTGCAGCCAGGACGGAGACCAATATTGGAGGCCAGTGAATCGGCGACGTCATTTTGGCCGTCGCCATAGACCCTATGACAACGATAAACCCCACCACGCTCATCGTTCCCAACTGAAGTACGAGCCGCGCCACCAGGGTATCGATCGGCGCAACATTCGGATAGCTGAGCAGGGCCCGATTCGCCTTCAGCGCATCGCTCATATAGCCCATGGTTCCCTGATAGAAATGGAACCCGACGTAACCCGTGGCGAAGAACAGTGTGAAGCTGGATCCCAGCGGTGGGAGATGCGCGATCGCGCTGAAGATAACCGTCAGCATCAGCACATGCGCGACGGGATCGAGCAATGCCCAAATGTAGCCACCCGGTTTGTTGCCGAAGCGTGTCGACATTTCGCGGATCAGCAGCGCCGATACGATCCGTATATGGGTGAGGAAATGCATTGTCTCCCGCCTGCCTTCGTCAACCAGTCAAACTGCAAGTCCGACCCGGGTGCAGTGCACACTGTTAGCACGAATTACATTTTTGTGGCAAAAAGAGGTTAACGCTTGTTTGGGCCACACTGGTTCGCCTGGAAAGCGCGAAGCTTCACGCCTCGGCACCATAATTCTCTTCGTCTCTGCAGATCACATATGAGCCAACCTCCGGCGCTACAAAGCGGATCCTGATCCAGCTTGGCAATTGACGCTACACAATCGCTTGTCTAATGCCTATCCTAGCTGTGAATCCTGAAGGCGAAATACCAAGGGTCCGCGCGCCGCAAGCCAATGAAACTCTGCGATAGAAGTATATGACAGTAGAAGTAATCGGGCGTGCATGCGCCGCACCAGGCGCGAGATCGCCTGAATCACTTTTTGAAATGATGCGCTCGGGCGTCTGCGCGGTCACCCGCATTCCGGACGACCGCTGGGACCGTGCACGTTTTTGGCATCCGCAAATGGGAATAGCCGGCAAATACTATACCGATGCCGCCGGCGTCCTTGAGGACATCCACGCCTTCGATCCCGCGCTGTTCGGAATTTCGCGGCGCGAGGCAACCTTTATGGATCCGCAGCAGCGGTTGCTGCTCGAACTCACCTGGCGCGCCCTTGAGGATGCCAACCTGCCGGTTGCCAGTCTGCAGGACGAACGCGTCGCCGTTTATGTCGGCGCATCCAGCCTCGACCATGCCAACCTGTCGGTTGAAGACCCGGCCGCTCCCGGCCCCTATTTCATGACCGGCAACACGCTGTCGATCGTCTCCAACCGGATCTCCCACGTCTTCGGACTTAAAGGGCCAAGCCTCACCGTCGATACGGCCTGTTCCTCGTCGCTGGTCGCGCTTGATCATGCAGTCCATGCAATCAATTCGGGGTTGGTCGACACAGCAATCGTCGGTGGCGTGAATATGCTCGTCCATCCGCTGCCCTTCGTCGGGTTTGCCCAGGCGCGCATGCTTTCCCCCGATGGGCTCTGCAAGGCCTATGACAATGACGGCATCGGCTATGTCCGTGCCGAAGGCGGCGCTGTGCTGGTCCTGCGCTCCTCCGAGCGCGCAGCCCGCGAAGGCGACCGCAGCCGTGCCACGATCATTGCCTCGGGCATCAATGCCGCGGGCCGCACCAACGGCATCTCGCTGCCCTCGCGCGAAGCCCAGGCCGAACTCCTGCTGTCGCTCTACGACGACTCGATCGATCCGCAGGATATCGCCTTCATCGAAGGTCATGGAACAGGCACCAAGGTCGGCGATCCGGCCGAGGTCTGGTCGCTTGGCCAGGTGATCGGTCGCCGTCGCAAGGAACCTGTGCTGATCGGATCGATCAAGACCAACATTGGTCACACCGAACCGGCCTCCGGCCTGATGGGCGTCATCAAAGCCATGCTGGCCCTCGAACACGACTATTTGCCTGCTTCGCTGCATTTCGAAACGCCCAATGAGGATATCGATTTCGAAGGCCTGAACGTGCGCGTCACCAGCGAGCCTGTCGTTCTTGAGAAGGGTGATCGCCCGCGGCTCGCCGGCATCAATTCATTCGGCTTCGGCGGCGCCAATGCGCATGTCGTGATTTCCGACCCGCAGACAGCCAATGCCTCGCCCGGCTTGGAAAACGCCGGAGAGGCTTCGTCTCGCCTTCTGATGATCAGCGCCCACACGGCGGACAGCCTGAAGGGACTGCTTTCCGCCTATCGGAACCGACTGGCCGAGGTAAACGGCGACAAGGAAGCCGCGGAAGTGCTTGCCGCAGCGAGCGCCAACCGTTCCCCCCTTCGCCACCGTTTCGTCGTCTCGGCTGACCGTGACCTGGCGATCGCAGCGATCGACGCCCATCTGTCCGGCTCCGAATCGCTCGCCGAAACCGGCGAAGCGCTCTCCCGCGACCCCAAGGTCGCGCTGGTCTTTTCAGGCAACGGTGCCCAGTGGGCCGGGATGGGTCTCGAAGCGCTCAAGCACAGCGCCTCGTTCCGCCGTTCGTTTGAACACATTTCGAAGCTTTTCTCCGAGCAGTCTCCGATCGATCTCAGGGCTTCGCTGAGTGATCCGGAGCTGGAGGAAAAGCTGCGCGACACGAAGCTCGCTCAGCCGCTGCTTTTTGCCATCCAGGCGGCGCTGACCGATAGTCTTGTCGAAATGGGACTGCGTCCCGCCGCAAGTTTCGGCCATTCGGTGGGTGAGGTTGCTGCCGCATACGCTGCCGGCGCGCTAAGCCTCGAAGACGCCGTCACGGTCATCGCCAAGCGCTCGCTCCACCAGGACGTGCTGGCGGGTGAAGGCACGATGGCCGCCGTCAAGCTCGGTGAACAGGCAGCCGCGGAGCTGATCCGGTCTCTCGATCTTGAGGACTTGGAAGTTGCGGCGATCAATGCGCCAAACTCGGTAACGATCTCGGGTTCCTACGAAAATATCAAGCTGCTGCGCGAGCGGGCCCGCAAACGCAAGGTGGCGGTACAGCCGCTCGACATCAACTACCCTTTCCATCATCCGCTGATCGACCGTTCGCGGGACGCCTTCCTGTCGGACATGCCGCCGATCGCGCCGCGACGCGGCGAGACGACGTTCATCTCGACCGTCACGGGCACTGCTCTTCATGGTGAGGCGCTGACGCCGGAATACTGGTGGCGCAATGTGCGCCAGCCGGTGAAGTTCCAGCAGGCGGCGGAAGAGGCCATGGCGCTCGGCTGCAATGTCTTCATCGAGGTAACCCCGCGCGCCATCCTCGGCAGCTACCTGTCCGACATCGCCAAGCAGCGCTCGGCTTCGATCAACTATGTCGGCACCCTTTCGCGCGATGACGGGCACAGGGACAGCGACCCGGTCCTGCAGTCGATCGCCCGCGCCGTCGCATCCGGCGCTTCCGTCGATCAATCGAAGATATTCGGCAAACGCAACGCCTTCGTTACGCTGCCGGAACTGCCCTTTGACAAGACCGACCTTCAGCCGGACCGGACCAGCGACCGCGCCGATATCTATGGCCGAGACAGCAATACCGGCTACACGCTGGTCGGCTGGCGCATCGATCCCAATGGCGCAAGCTGGAAGAACCACATCGACGCGCATCTCTTTCCGGATCTTGCGGAACATGTCGTCGACGGCCGAGCGATCCTGCCGGGCAGCGGTTTCATCGAGATTGCGGTCTCCGCGGCCAGCCAGCTGTATGGTCAGGCCCGCGTCGAGATCACCAATCTCGAAATCGTGCGCCCGCTGGAACTCAGCGAAAATCGCCTGGTGGAATTGTCGACGCTGATCTCACCGGAGACCGGCGACCTTGAGATCCGGTCCAGGGAACGCCTGAGCGACGACGACTGGACGATCCACGCAGTCGCCCGCGTGCGCAAGCTGTCGGCATCCGAAGTGCGCCCGACACCTGCCCTGCCGCAGATCGCGGTCACGGCCGAGATCGATGCCGCCAAGGCCTATGGAATCGCCTCGAATTTCGGTCTCGACTACGGGCCGCGGTTCCAGTTGATGCAGAAGACCATCTGTCGTGGCGATCGCCTGATTGAAGTGTCGCTTGCAGAGCCTGCGACGCCCGCCCATCCCATGCTGGGTTACAACCTCAACCCGGTCTCGGTGGATGCCGTATTCCACGGCCTCGTCGCCCTGTTCGACCGCTTCAGCGGCGATCACCGCGGCGCGCCCTATATCCCCGTGCGTTTCGGCAAGATCCGCATCGACCGGGCCGGCGCCATGATCCGGCGTGCGGTCATCGAGATCGATCGGCTGAGCCCGACTTCGATCAAGGCGAAGTTCCATTTCTTCGATGCCGATGGCGAGCGGGTCGCCTCCTTCGAGGACTGCCGCTTCCGCAGGACCTACCTGAAGCAGCGCAAGACGCTTAGCGCTCTGTCATTCCATTATGAAGCGCTTGTATCCTCCGTCGCCGGGCGTGCTATACCGCGGGTGGCGTCAGATGCAGGGGCAGCGTCCTGCTTCGTCGATCTTCCGGTGACCGGAATCGACAACGAGACCCTGCTCTTCAATGCCGCAATCATGCGGGCGCTGCACGACATGATCAGCACCTTTGCCGCCGGCCGCCCGGTGCTTGGCGCGGCGGACCTTCCCCGGGATCCGATCCTGCGTCCCTTCCTGTTCAATGGGCTGCACCTGCTCGCCGATGCCGGCTTCATCGAACAGCGCGATGCAGATTGGATCATCGACCCGGAATGCCCGCTGCCGCCCGTGGCCGAAATCTTGGGCGAACTCTACAAGGAGTGCCCGGACCGCGCCGTCGAAGCGGTGCTGATCAACGACGTCTACCGCGAAGTGCTCGACCGTCTTGCAGAAGGCGAGACGAACGCGGATCCGGCTGAGGGAGCCGCATCGAAGCGGGAGCAATTCTTGAGCGAAGCCACGCTCGAGCACCAGGAAATCCACTCGGTGGCGGCGCGGTCGCGCATGGCAATCCTGCTCAACGGTGTACGCACCTGGCTGGATCAGCAACAGGGCACAGGCAGCCTGCAGATCCTCGAGCTCGGCAGCACCTCGGTCGGCTTGAGCCGAAACCTTGCCGAAATCGCGGCCGATCGCGGCGCACGGCTGACCATCTACGAGCCCGATGGCGCCCTTCGCCATCGCCTCGAGCTCGCCTTCGAAGATCATGCGCATGTGGCCGTCGTTTCGCGTGACGGCCTTGCCAAACTCTTCCCGGCAGACGTTGCCGTCAGTGCGAGCGGGCAGCTTCGCAACCTTCTGGAAGCCGACTTCGCGAACGAGGCCGGTCAGCGGCTCCTCTCGAGCACCCGTAGCCTGCTGGCCGCCGTCGAGGCGCCCGCCCTCTTCCACGATTTCGTCTTCGGGCTGACCGAAGGCTGGTTCTCGCGCAGCCAGACGGCCGAATTCCCGATCGGTGCACTGGCAACGGCCGAGGACTGGCGCGCGATCCTGGCGGATTTCGGCCATGTCCAGGCCGATGTCAGCCTGCGGGACCTGACCGGCGGGCCGATCCTGACGATCGAGGCGCATGTACAGCCCGCCGCGGCAAGTGCCGAAGCCGCTACGACCGGGATCCAAAAACCAGTGCTCTTCCTCCACGACGGTCGGGTCGATGAAGGCGCGCTGAAGCGCGCAGCGGAGGCAGCAGGCTTTGCTACCTTCGAAGTCCTCGTCGCAAGCGCCGATCTGGCCGGCGACAAGCAGGCCTTCATCGAGCGCTTCGAGCGCCATGGCGGCGCCCCGCTCGACGTCGTTCACCTGTCCCCGGCCGTCAATGCGGCGGTCGACGGTTCGGCGGTCCTCCAGGATAACGTCCTCATCCTCAGCGCCTTTGCGCTGGCCCTTGCGGACTATCGCAACACGCTCACCAAGGAGCCCGCGCCGATCCGGCTTGTGGTCTCCGCACCCGGCGGCGCGCCGGTGGCCGATCGACCGGCGGCGGATCCCGTCAGTTCCGGCCTCTGGACCTTCCTGCGCGTGCTTCGCAACGAGTTCGATTTCCTCGACGTTCAGAGCATCGACAGCGGGACCGCACGCCGCGACCTGACCGAGGTTCTCGCCGACGTGGCCGCCATCTGCACCGAGGGTCGGACCAATCGCGAATGGTGTGTCGACACCTCAGGAACAAGCGTGCGCGAAATGCGCGCCGTACCTGGCCCCATGCCGGAAAAGAACGCCATGACGACGACCTTCCGTTCGGCCGTCATTCGCCAGCAGACACCGTCTCAGGTTTCGAGCATTCGCTGGGAAAGCTGCGACGTGCCGGCGATCGGACCCGGCGAGGTTCTGGTCGAGGTCGCTGCAACCGGTCTCAACTTCCGCGACGTCATGTGGGCCATGGGCCTTCTGCCAGAAGAAGCCCTTGAGGACGGCTTTGCCGGCGCATCGATCGGCATGGAATTCTCGGGCCGCGTCGTCGCGCTCGGCGGTGACGTCCGTGATCTGGCGATCGGCGATCCAGTGATGGCGATTGCTGCCGCGGCCTTCGCCACCCACGTCGCGGTTGACCGCGCCGGTGTGGCCAAGCTGCCGGCCGGTGTCGATCCGGTCGCGGCCGCCTCGATTCCCGTCGTATTCCTGACCGCCTATTACGCAATTGTCGAGCTGGGTCGGGCGCGGCCGGGCGAGACCATCCTGATCCACGGCGCCGCGGGCGGGGTTGGCCTTGCCGCCCTGCAGGTCGCCAAACATGCGGGGCTCAAGGTGATTGCCACCGCCGGCACGCAGGAAAAGCGCCGCTTCGTCGAGATGCTCGGCGCCGACCACATCTTCGATTCGCGTTCACTGAGCTTCGTCAGCGACGTGCTCTCCGTGACCGGCGGCGAAGGCGTCGATCTGGTGCTGAACTCGCTGTTCGGCGAGGCGATGGAGCAGAGCCTGTCGTTGGTGAAGCCGTTTGGGCGGTTCCTGGAACTCGGCAAACGCGACTACTACGCCGACAGCAAGATTGGTCTTCGCCCCTTCCGCCGCAATGTCAGCTATTTCGGGATCGACGCCGACCAGTTGCTGGTCCTTCATCCGGACCTGTCACGCCGGATGCTCGGGGAGATCGGTGCGTTGTTCGAGGAGGGCGTGTTCTCGCCCCTTCCATATCGCGCCTTCGATCATGACGAGATCGGCGATGCCTTCCGGCTGATGCAGAATGCCGGTCATATTGGCAAGATCGTCGTACTGCCGCCCAAGGCCGGCATCGATCGCGTCGCAGCCCGGCCGCAGCGCCAGATCACGGTTGATCCGACGGGCGTACACCTGGTTGTCGGCGGCATTGGCGGCTTCGGCCTGGTCACGGCCGGCTGGCTCGTGGATAAGGGTGCGCGCCATGTGGCGCTGTGTTCGCGCCGCGGCGTTGCCGATGCGGAAACGGCAACCGCGATCGAGCGCTGGCGGTCCGCGGGCGTTGAGGCCCATCTCTTTGCCTGTGACGTGACGAACGAAACCGACGTCAAGACAATGCTTGCCTCGATCCGCAAGATCGGCCCGCTGAAGAGCGTCGTTCATGCCGCGATGATCCTGGATGACGCGCTGATCGGCAACCTCAGCCGCGAGCGCAACCAACCGGTCATCGACGTCAAGGCGAAGGGTGCGGCGGTCCTCGATCGCCTGACCCGCGCCGACAGCCTGGACAACTTCATCTTGTTCTCGTCGGTGACGACGCTGGTCGGCAATCCCGGACAGGCCAACTATGTGGCGGCCAACGGCTTCCTCGAAGGTCTGGCCCGGGCACGCCGCAGTGCCGGCTTGCCCGCGCTGGCAGTCGGATTCGGCGCCATTGCCGATGCCGGCTATTTGGCCCGCAACACGGATGTCGGCCAACGCCTCGACCGCAGGCTCGGCAAGACGGCAATCGCCGCGCGCGAAGCGTTGCAATGCGTCGAAGACTACATCGCCTGCGCCCCCGACAGCGTCGAGGCGGCCGTGGTCATGGTATCGGAGTTCGACTGGGGCGCCGCCCATCACCTGAGGGTCGTCGGCGAAGACCTGTTCGAGGTCGTCATGCGCCGCGCTGCCCACAATGCCGGCGGCTCGGAAGGCGGTGAGATCGATCTGGCAGCCATGATCGAGGGCAAGGCCCAGGCCGAGGCACAGGATATCCTGTTCGACGTGGTCGCCCAGGAAATCGCCAATATTCTGCGGGTCTCGCGCGAGAGCATCTCGAAGGACAGCGTGCTCAAGGAAATCGGGCTGGACAGCCTGATGGCCGTTGAACTCGGTTTGAATTTCGAACAGAATACCGGCTTCGACATGCCGCTCAGCAGCTTGGCGGACAACGCCACGGTCGGCGACATCACGCGGCGTCTCTACGAGAAGGTGCGATCACGGAGCGACACGGACGATACGGCGGCCGAAGGGTCGGACGATCTGCGGATCATCGATGAATTGAGCCGGCGACACGGCGGTGCCGATCAGGATGGCAAGTCCGAGTAACCCGATGAGTGCCTTGGAGTTCTGACATGGATGAAAGCAAGCGGCAGTTCATTCTGAACCGCATGAAGGGACTGCAGAAGGACGTCGAGGTCGGCCGTCGCACGCGCACCGAGCTGGCAGCGTCCCAGGCACCCGTTCGCAAGCAGCCGGGCTTCGAGGACCTTGCCGAGTACAAGCAGGTCGTGATGCAGCAGTTGGCCGGTCGCCATCTCGGCATGGAGAACCCGTTCTATCGCGCGCATGAAGGCGCCAGCGGCGCCACCGCCCAGATCGGCGGGCGCAGCTTCGACAACTTCGCATCCTACGACTATCTCGGCCTCAACCATCACCCGAAGGTTCTGGCGCGGGCGAGCGAAGCCCTTCAGACCTTCGGCGTTTCGGCATCGGCCAGCCGCCTCGTTGCCGGCGAGCGCACCATTCATACCGTCCTTGAGCAAAATATCGCCGATGTTTACGATGCTCAGGCGGCCGTCTGTTTCGTCAGCGGCTATCTGACCAATGTAGCGGCGATCAGCGCCCTGGTCGGACCGAAGGACCTCGTGATCCACGACGAGTTCATCCACAACAGCGCCCTGGCAGGCATCCGCCTGTCCGGCGCGACCCGCCGCTTCTTCAAGCACAATGACATCGCCGACCTCGAGCGCGTGCTGAAACCGCTGGCCGGCGACTACGAGCGCATCCTGGTAATCGTCGAGGGCGTCTACTCCATGGACGGCGACATTGCCGATCTACCGGCGCTGATCCGCCTCAAGCAGCAATATGGCTACTGGCTGATGGTCGATGAGGCCCATTCGCTGGGCGTGCTTGGCGACACCGGCCGCGGCGTGTTCGAACACTTCGGCATGGCCGCCGGCGAGGTCGACATCTGGATGGGCACGCTGTCGAAGACAAGCTGCAGCTGCGGTGGCTATGTTGCCGGCAGCGAGGCGCTGATCACGCTCTTGAAGGCGCAGGCGGGCGGCTTCGTCTACAGCGTCGGCTTGGCACCCGCTCTGGCGGCAGCGGCCATTGCCAGCCTCGGGATTCTGAAAGACGAGCCGGAACGCACCCACCAGCTGCGCCGCAACAGCCGCCTCTTTCTTGAGCTTGCGCGTGAACGCGGCCTCGATACCGGGCTGAGCCAGGGCTATTCCGTCGTTCCGGTCCTGGTCGCCGATTCCCTGCGCGCCGTACAGTTGTCCAACGAATTGCACGCCGACGGCATCAACGTCCTGCCGATCATCCATCCCGCCGTTCCCGAGGGTCTGGCGCGGCTGCGTTTCTTCATCACCAGCGCCCATACCGAAGACCAGATCGCGCGCGCCGTCGATCGCACCGCGACAATTCTTTCCCGCCTCAAACAGGAAAACTTTGGTCTCGGCTCCTTCGACCCAACGCAACTGATGGCGCTGCTCTCCAAGTCCTGAAACAGCGCGCCGGCCCTGGCCATCGGCGCGCCGGCAAACCCTCTCCGAGGTGTCCATGATCCATGTCGTCATCACGGGTGGTTCGAGCGGCATCGGGCTTTCGATTGCGCAGGTCTATCTTGAACGCAAGGCGCGCGTTACGCTGATCGGACGCAGCCTTGAGCGGCTCGAAACCGCAAGGAATCTGCTCGTCGAGAAGACCGGCCGCGCGGCCCGCGACATCGCCACCGTCAGCCTCGACGTCGCCGATGCGACTGCGGTCGAGGCAGCGGCCGCGTCGATCGAGAGCGATTTTGGCCCTTGCGACATCCTCGTCACCTCGGCCGGCATGGTCTTGCCGGCCGCCTTCGACATACAGTCGGCCGATGATTTTCGCCGGCATGTCGACACGAACCTGCATGGCACCGTGCAGATGATCTCGGCGCTCTATGGGAGCATGAAGGTCCGCAGGCGCGGCAGGATCATGATCGTCTCCTCCGGCGCGGCGCTGATCGGCATTCATGGCTATACCGCCTATTGCGCCTCCAAATCCGCGCTGATCGGCTTCGCTGAATCGCTCCGCCTGGAAGCCCGGCGCCACGCCATCACCGTCTCGATCTGCTTTCCGCCGGACACCGACACGCCGCAGCTGGCGGAAGAGCTGAAGCTGCGGCCCGCCGAAGCCGTCGCAATGATGGGAACCGCCGGGCTTTGGAGTTCAGAGGCCATCGCCCGCCGCATCGTCAAGGGGCTGGACCGGGGCTGGCCGGAGGTGTTCTTCACACCGAGCCTTTATCTGCTTGCGCGCTTCGGCGGGCTCGCCAAGCCGTGGATCTACCGCTGGTTCCTTCTCCGTACCCCGAGGTGACGGACAAGCCTCAGGAGCGTTGCAGCTCGGCTGCATAGCGGAATGGGGCCGGCTCCTGTCTGGGCGGGTCGAGGTCGGCCGAAGGCGAGAGAATGCGCGCCAACATCTCCCGGGCCCCGCTTTCGATCGCGTCGCGCCCGATGAACCCGCCACGCACCTGCACGGTTGCGATCAGCGCACGGGTGAGGGCATCGGGCATGTCGGGCTCGGGCGGTTCCGGCCGCGTCCAGAAATCGGCAAGGCTTGCCTGATGCGTCAGAGCCGGCATGTCGTAAATCGACGAGCCGAGGCTGATAACCGGCTTGCCGGCGTTGAGAGCGGTCAGCCCCACCGTTGAGTTGACCGTGACCACGCCCTCGCACCGGGCGATCAGTCGGTCGAGATCGCCGCCGTCTATCAGGTCGACACGGTCGGCGACCCTGTACTTCCCGGCCATCGTCTCGATCCGTCTTTCCCAGCCGCTCAGGCCATTGTCGATCGGATGCGTCTTCAGCAGCAGGCGTCTGTCGGAGGGCGCATGCCGCGCAAAGGAGCCGATCACCGCCTCAACGATGGCAAAGAGGTCGCCGAGCGGCGCATGGATCCGGATCTGGTAGTCGCCCGGCAACTGCAGGGGCATGAGAAAGAAGCGGGGGCCTCCGCCCTGCTGCGGCAGGTAACGCGCCTCTATGGCCAAGGCCTCGCGCCGGCGCTGCCGCGCCGTCAGGCCCTTGCGGATCCAACCGGCATATTCGACGACCGGGTGAACCGGACCATGGGTTCGGTAGTTCGGGTGAATCAACCAGCCGAAAAGGACGTTGGGCACGTGAAAGGCAAGATCAAAAAGGGCATAGGTCAGGAAGCTGGACCTGAAGTACCCGACAAGGTCGGCCGGCAGCATGCGGGCGGCAATGGCGCGGACTGCCTTTGGATCGCGCGGGAAGCGCGAACGCCCCGACATCCCGTCCGGTTCGATGGTCAGCCAATCCGGCCTCAGATAGCCGTGTTCGAAGATGTGCACACGGACACCGAGGCGCTGCGCGACCATGATTGCAGCGGCATGCTTTGGCCGTCCGTCGCCGAGCATCATGATGTCCGTAATGCCTCTCTCCCGGCACAGGTCTTCGAGGTATTGCGGCCATTCCTCATCCGTTCCTATGAACCAGTCGGCTTTGCGCGGCCACCAGTAGACTGCGTCACCGAGGCAGAAATTGACTTTGTGAACAGCAAGCCCCCGCTGCTCGGCCGCCGCGGCGAGGCCCTTGAGAAAGGGCGAGGCCGGACCTTGCAGGATCAGCAGGGAGAAAGGAGGCTTCATGGTCACTTGCGGACTTGTTCGCGGATTGGCTGCCACTTATAGTCGCCCCCGCTGCCCAGGTAAAATGTTGATGTTTGTGAAAATGGTATTGAATGCCTCCCTCTGTCCCTAGTGACTGGCGCGCCTGCTGATGCAGCACCCCGTTAGAAGATCCTCAATATTGTTTCTGCAGGGACCGCCATCGACTTTCTGGCGGGCGCTGGCGGACGCTTTCGAAGCTTCCGGAGCGGCAACCCATCGCGTCAACTTCTCGCTCGGAGATCAGCTTTACTGGCGCAGACGTGGCGCGATCAACTACCGCGGCTCCTTCAAACGGTGGCCGACATTCCTCGAAGAGCTGATCCGGCGCGAGGGTATTACCGACATTCTCTACTATGCCGATCAGCTCCCCTATCACGGGGTGGCGCGGGACATCGGATCACGCCTTGGCGTGCGCTGTCATGCCATGGAGTTCGGCTATCTTCGTCCCGACTGGATCACGCTCGAGCGTGGCGGCATGGGCCGGCTATCGCATTTCCCGAACGATCCAGATGTCATCAGGGCGATCGGCGAACGCGTTCCCGCACCCGACATGCATGTGCTTTACCCGCATACCTTCGAGCAGGAAGCCTTCAACGAGGTGGTGTACAACCTCACGGCCTTCTTCGGGCGACCGTTCTTCCCACTCTACCGTGCCGACAAGTACTACAGCGCGCTCATCGACTATTTGCCCTGGGTGGTACGAGCTCTGCGCCGCAAGGCGGTGACACCGACCGATCTGCTGGAAAACGGCCATGTGCCCTTCTATATCGTCGCGCTGCAGTTGCAGAGCGACTACCAGATCCGTGCCAACTCACCCTATCGGCACTTGTCGGAAATGCTGGAGGAGGTGATTGCGTCGTTCGCGCGCAATGCCCCGCCCGACACCTATCTCGTCGTCAAGCAGCATCCGCTCGATAACGGGCTCGAGCGCTGGGACCGATGGGTGGCGCGCATCGCGGATCGACATGGCGCGAAGGATCGAATGATTTTCATCGAGCAAGGCAATCTCGCCGCGCTCCTCAAGCGCGCAAACGGCGCGGTCGTGGTCAATTCCACCGTCGGCCTGCACAGCCTGCGGGCACGAGTGCCAACGATCGCGCTCGGATGCGCGGTCTTCGACGTGCCGGGTCTGACGCACCAGGGCGACCTCGACAGTTTCTGGAACACGCCAGATCCGGTCGATGAGGCGCTTCTGCTGCGTTTCAAGGCCGCCCTTGCCGCTACCATCCAGGTCAAGGGCAACTTCTATCATCGCGAAGGTCGAAAGGTCGCGATCGATGAGATCGTCCGGCGCGTCCTTGCCGGAGAGGTGAACGAACCCGGCGGCTTCATCTGTCCTCCGCCGCGCTGGTCGTCCCCAAAGGCGGCTCCGCGGCATATCGGCAACACTGGCGGTGGATAATGATGACGGAGATTGGTCAAATTTTAGCTTCCGTAACCTATTCTGGTTCTACGTCTGGAAGTGCGGCTTTTCCCCGTGCTAAGGGACATCAGCCGATCCAGATTCTGTCGCGGTCAGGAGTGCCCATTTGAAACGCGTTGTTGTTGCCATGGTTTGTGCGGGCCTAGCGGGATGCGAAGCGGTTCCGGGCGCAGGCCCCCTCGCATCCGATATCAATTCTCAAGCCGGCAAATCGATCTCTGATGTGCACCGCACCAATGCCGCCGTGTTCGAGATCGTCGATGTGAATGCGGAGACCGCCCGCACCGTGGCTGATTTCTCCGTCGGCATGCTGAAGCGGCGTTTCGGAATCGGCGGCCCGGCGCGCAATGTCGTGATCGGCATCGGCGACCAGCTGCGGGTGACGATCTTCGAGGCCGGTGCCGACGGCCTGTTCTCCACCCAGGATTCGAAAAAGACGGATATCGACGTCATCGTCCAACCGGACGGAAAGGCAGCAATACCGTATGTCGGCCAGGTCCAGTTCAGTGGCCGCACGCTTGAGCAGGCCCGCCAGGCGGTCTTGAGCGCCCTTGCCAACAAGGCGGTCGAACCAGACGTCATCATCAGCGCCGGCGGCACGTCCTCGCGCAACGTCACCGTATCGGGCGCCGTCGGGAAGCCGTCTATGGTTCCGCTCGGCCTGTCCGGCGAGACGATCATGGAGGTCATCGCCAAGGCCGGCGGACCGGCCGCCCAGCCCTATGAGTCCTACGTGACGCTGGCGCGTGGCAAGAAGACGGGTACCGTTCTGCTGCAGTCAATCGTCGAGAACCCGACGGAGAACATCTACGTCGAGCCCAAGGACCAGATCTTCGTCACCCATGATCCCCGCACCTTCACCGCACTCGGCGAAGTGTGGAAAAACGGCCGCATTCCCTTCGGATCGAACGACGTCAACCTGCTCGAAAGCATCGCGCTGGCCGGTGGCGGAACGGATGAGCGGATCGACGCCAAGGGTTACTTCGTCTTCCGTTATGAAGAGCCGGAGATCGTGTCCGACCTGTTGTCGCCGGAGCGTTTCCACGAACTCGTCGCCAAGGGCATGAAGCCGAACAAGGAAGGTCGCTATCCGATCGTCTACCGCTTCGACATGTCGGTTGCCGACAGCCTGCTCGTCGGCCAGACCTTCCCGATCAAGAACCGCGACGTCATCTACGCCTCGCGCCATCCGGCGGTCGATATTGCCAAGTTCGTGCGGATCGTCTCGGCCCCCATGGCCGCCGTCCGCACCGGGCAGATCATCGCCAACCCCTGATCTCTGGGGCACCAAGGTCGTCGCCGAAGCGGTCGGACACCCATCGGCAAGACACCACCTTCGAAGGAAGCCAACAAAAAACCCGCCATCTCCGGCGGGTTTTTGCTTGCCGGAACGCCACGAGGGGCGTTCCGGTTATTTTCGGCTTGCCCGTTACTCGCGATTGCCAAGGAAGCGCAGGAGGAACAGGAAAAGGTTGATGAAGTCGAGGTAGAGCTGCAGGGCACCCATGATCGCCTTGCGGCCGGCCGCGTCGGCACCATCGGCTTCGTAGTAGGATTCCTTGATCGTCTGCGTGTCGTAGGCGGTCAGGCCGGCAAACAGCAGCACGCCGATGACAGAGATCGCGAATTCAAGCGCCGAAGACGCCAGGAAGATATTGACCAGCGAAGCGATGATCAGGCCGAACAGACCCATGATCAGGAACGAACCCATCGCCGACAGGTCACGCTTGGTGGTGTAGCCGTAGAGCGAGAGCGCGCCGAACGAAGCCGCCGTCACGAAGAAGGTCTGGACGATGCTTGCGCCCGTGTAGACCATGAAGATTGACGACAGGGAAAGGCCCATCAGCGCGGCATAGACCCAGAAGGTGGTCTGCGCAGCCGACACGCTCATGGTGTGGATCCGGAAGCTCATGAAGAACACGAGCGCGACCGGGGCAAGGATGACCACCCACTTCAGCGGGCTGAGATAGATCGCCTGACCGAAGGCCGTCAGCTGGCCGTCGCTGCCGATCGCCATCTGTGCCGTGACGAATGCAGCAATACCCGTGATCGCCAGCCCGAGCGCCATCAGGTTGTAAACCTTGAGCATATAGGCGCGCAGGCCCTCATCGATCATCGCCGCCGACTGGTAGCCGCTCTGGCCCGGTCGACTCTGGTAGTTGCGGAGTTCAGACATTGTTTCCTCTTTTCAAGCCCCGAAAAGGTTACGGTGTCGGGTTTCATACCCAGGCGCCGCTGCGGAGCTCCAGCATGCCTGCTGCCAATATGAGGTGTCCCACGGCGCGCGACAAGACCTTTGCTCCTCAAAATGGCGTTATCGCGCACCGCCGGAACCGGCGCATGCAAAGAGGCAGTAGACCGTCCCGCCGGCCCCCTATAGTTCGCGCAAAACGGGGGCCGCCTTCTGACCGAGGATTCGCCATGTACCGGCAAGGCCGATGCCGATCGTGGTCACGAGCGACAGAAGAATGGTCGCCAGCGCGACATCCGGCAGGAAGCCCGAGGGTAGCTTCATGATCTGGCTCAGCACGAACAAGGCGACACCGCCGCCGGCAAGCAGGGCAAAGACGGCGGTCGCCGCCCCAAGCAGGAAATATTCATAGGTGAAGGCCCGGATCAACATGGCACGGGTGGCGCCGAGCGTTTTCAGGATCACCGCATCATGGGTTCGCGCGCGGTTGCCGGCGGCCAGCGCACCGGAGAGGACGAGGATCGAAGCGATCAGCGCGACGGCCGCGGCCGCACGGATGGCGGTCGCCAGCTGGCCGACGAGCCGGTCGACGACGTCGAGGGCATCCTTGACGCGCACGCTGGTGATCGTCGGATAGGCTTGCGTCACCGCCTTCAGGATAGCCGCCTCGTCCGAAGGCGCTGCCTTCGGATCGGTCAGGGTCGCCAGCCACGCATGCGGCGCGCCGGCAAAGGTGTTGGGCGAGAAGACCATGACGAAATTGATCGAAAGGCTCTCCCATTCGACCTTGCGGAAATTGGCAATCTTGGCGGTGATGTTGCGGCCGAGCACATTGACGGTGACCGTGTCGCCGAGTTTCAGCCCAAGCTCGCCGGCCTCTTCGGCGGAAAAGGAAACCAGCGGTTCACCGCTGTAGTCGGCCGGCCACCAGGCGCCTTCGGCAATCGAGGAATTCTCGGGGATCTTCTCGGCATAGGTGATGCCGCGGTCACCGCGCAGAACCCAGCGGCCTTCCGGCGGCACCTCCATCTTGGTGACGTCGGTGCCGTTGAAGGCGAGAATGCGGCCACGCAGCATCGGAACCTCGACCAGCTTGCCCTGGGGCGCAAGTTGCGCCACGACTTTGCGAAAACCGTCCACCTCGCTCTTCTGGATGTCGACAAAAAAGAAGTTCGGCGCCCGTTCCGGAAGGTTGCCCGTCAATTCACGCCTGAGATTGCCGTCGATCAGGGCGAGCGCCACCAGCAGGCTCAAGCCCAGCCCGAGCGACAGCGTCACCGCCGGCGTCAGGGCGCCGGGACGATGGATGTTACCGATTGCAAGCCTGAGCGCAGCAGAGGGGACCCGCGGGCTGCGTCGGGCGAGATAGGCGATGCCGAAGGCGACAAGGCGCAAAAGAACGAAACCCGCGGCCATGGCGACAAGGAAGATCGTTGCAATGCGGCGCTCCTCGGACGTGAGGATGGCAAGTGCCGCCAGCGCCGCAAGTGCGGCCGCGGTCGCTGCGACATAAGGCCAGCCCGGCAGACCCCGGGGCTCGAAGCCCTGTTCGCGGAAGAGCGCGGTCGCCGGCACCCGACGGGAATGACCGAGCGGAAGAATGGCAAAGGCCAGTGTCACCAGCACACCGAACACCGCGGCCAGAAGAAGCGCCGCCGGATAAAGCGTCGGCTCCGGCGAGATCGGCAGAATGCCGGAGAGATAATAGGCCGCAACCATGGGGGCGACCGCACCCAGAACCAGACCGGCCACGATGCCGATCGAAGCCACCATGGCGATCTGGAACAGGTAGACCATGACCACCACCGAAGCCGGCGCGCCGAGGCATTTGAGGGTGGCAATAACCGTGCGCTTGGAATCGAGAAAGGCCCGTACGGCATTGGCAACCCCGACACCGCCGACGACCAGCGCGGTGAGGCCGACCAGGGTCAGGAACTGCGAAAAGCGCTCGACATTCTCGGTGAGCGAGGGGGCGGCCCGGTCGCTGGTTCGGATCGACCAGCCGGCATCCGGCAATTCGCTCTGCGCCTTCTGACGAAGCGCCTCGCCGCTGGGTGCCGTGGGCGCCAACCGGATCTTATAGGCGTGCTCCACCAGGCTGCCGGTGTCGACGAGGCCGCTGGCCTTCAGAGCCTCCCGACTGGTCACGAGGCGCGGCGCAAAACCGAAACCATCGGAGATTGCGTCGGGCTCGGTGACGATGGTGCCGGTAACGACCACTCGCGCCTTGCCGATCAGCACCGCATCGCCGACGGAAAGGCCCAGCCGCTCCAGAAGAAGCGGCGCGGCAACGGCACCATAGGCGCCGTCCTTCTGCGCGAGCAGTTCGGAAGGCGGCCGCGCAGGTTCGGCGACAAAGGCGCCGTAGAGCGGGTAGGCCCCGTCCACGGCCTTGACCTCGACCAGTGACTGATCCGATCCGTCCGGCAGGCGCGCCATGGACCTCAGCACGGTCGAGACCGCAACATCGCCCAGGCCTTCCAGGAACCGCATCTCCGTCGGACCGGCCTCACGGTTGTTGAGTTCGAAACGCACATCGCCCGCAAGCAGGGTCCGGCCCTCCGAAGCGATCGAGCCGGTAATCGCCGTCGCCACGGAATTGACCGCCGCGATCGAGCCCGTCCCGAGCGCAATGCAGGCCAGGAAAATGTAGAAGCCCTTCAGGCCACCGCGCAGTTCGCGCAGCGCGATCCGAAACGCGGTGGATGCCTTTGTCGCAAAGCCCGTCATGCCGGCATAACCTGCGCGGCGCGATCAAGCGACGGCGCATCCGGTGCGATCCGTCCGGAGGCGACGCGGACCTGGCGCGAGCACCGCGCGGCAAGCGAAAGATCATGGGTCACCAGCACCAGCGTCATGCCGCGCTCGGCCTGCTGGGCAAACAGCAGATCGGCGATCTGGCGTCCCGTCTCGGTGTCGAGATTGCCGGTCGGCTCGTCGGCGATCAGCACCGCAGGTGACGGTGCAAGCGCCCGGGCAATCGCGACGCGCTGCTGCTCGCCGCCCGACAGCTGGCCCGGATAATGGTCGAGACGCTCACCCAACCCGACCGCCTGCAGCTCGCGCCGGGCGATGTCGAAGGGACTGCGGACATTGGCGAGTTCGAGCGGAATGGCGACATTCTCGAGCGCCGTCATGTTGGCGATCAGATGGAAAGACTGGAAGACGATGCCGATATTGCGACCGCGGAAATCGGCAAGCGCGTCCTCCCCCAGCCTGTGGAGCGGTTCACCGTTCACGTGGATTTCACCGCTGTCCAAGCGCTCAAGCCCGGCCAGCACCATCAGCAATGTCGACTTGCCGGAGCCGGAGGGGCCGACAATACCGACGGCCTCGCCGGAATCGATCTTAAGGTCGATGCCCTTGAGCACGTGCACCGAGGCGGCGGCGCTTCCGAGCGTCAGGTCCGCCTTCTTGAGTTCGATGATGGTTTTTCTCACGCGTCCTCGCCCTATATAAGTGACGCGAAGACGCGCCGTTGCAGCATGCGTAAATCTAGGAAAGACCCGATGGGATTTAAAGCGACCTACCTTCATTTCGCCGTGATCATCGGCGGGCTTCTGGCCGCGGCGCCGGCATGGTCCACCGAAACAGTCACCCTTGTGGGCTTCGGCGACAGCCTGATGGCCGGTTATCAGCTGCCGGAGCAGGATGCACTTGCAGCACAGCTGGAGAAGGCGCTGGTCGCCGAAGGTCTGCCCGTCACGGTCGCCAATGCCGGGGTTTCGGGCGACACCAGCGCAGCCGGGCTGGCACGGGTCGACTGGTCCGTTCCGGATGGAACCAAGGGCGTGATCCTGGAACTGGGCGCCAATGATGCCTTACGCGGCATTCCGCCGGAAGAGACGGAAAAGAACCTCGACGCAATCATCAGCAGGCTGAAGGAGCGCGGCATTGCCGTGCTGCTCGTCGGCATGCTGGCACCGCCGAACATGGGCCCGGACTATGCCGAGCGGTTCAATCCGATCTACCCCAGGCTCGCCGAGAAGCACGGCGTTGCCTTTTATCCCTTCGTCCTGGACGGCGTGGTCACGCGTCCCGAGCTCCAGCTTGAGGATGGCATGCATCCCAATGCGAAGGGGGTTGCGACCATGGTCGAGCGCATGACTCCGGCTGTCCGCGACTTCGTCACGGGTCTGCGGGGCACGTCCAATTAGGGACTTGCGCGTCCGGCCATTGCGTGATTCGCTGTGTGCATCTGCAAAAGATTCGGGGACCTCGCTATGCCGAGACTGTTCACTGCCCTCGAAATTCCCCGTAGCGCGGCCCTGAGCCTCTCCCTTTTGCGCGGCGGCCTCCCAGGAGCACGATGGATCGATGTGGAGAATTACCACATCACGCTAAGGTTCATCGGCGACGTGGATGGCCGCACGGCAGACGAGATCGTCGATCGCCTCGACAGGATCGACCGGCCCGAATTCAGTCTCAGCCTCAACGGCATCGGCTCCTTCGGATCGAAGAAACCCCATTCCATCTGGGCTGGTGTTTCGCCCACCCCGGAAATGTTCGCACTCCAGGCCGAGATCGAGCGCATCTGCCAGCGCATCGGCCTGCCGTCCGATCCGCGCAAATTCATGCCGCATGTGACTTTAGCCCGGCTGAAGTCCTGCCGCGTCGACGACGTGGTCCACTATCTCGCCGGCCGCGGCAATTTCCATACCGCACCCTTCCTCGCGACGCGCTTCGTGCTGCTGTCATCGAAGGAATCGGTCGGCGGCGGACCTTACCTGACCGAGGAAGTGTTCCCTCTCCACGAAGCGCGTTCGGCATCGAGCTTCTCCACGATGGAACTGCACCCGGCAAAGAGCATGCTGTAGACCGCACGGAAGTCGTCGATCCCGCCGTAATAGGGATCGGGAACGTCGACATCGCTTCCGAGCGCGAAGGAGCCGAACAGCTTCACCGTCGCCGACGATCCGGCGGGCGCCATGGCATGGAGATGCCGCAGATTGCTGTGGTCCATTGCCAGAATGAGCGAAAAACGGTCGAAATCGGCCGGTTCGACCCGGCGGGCCCGCAAGGCCGAAATGTCGATACCGTGTTCGCGCGCCACCTGCACGGACCGGCCGTCCGGCGGATGGCCGTTGTGCCAGCCGCCGGTCCCCGCCGAATCCGCGGGGAACCGATCCTGCACTCCGGCCCCGGTCGTCAGATGGCGGAAAATGCCTTCGGCCAGCGGCGAACGGCAGATATTGCCGAGACAGACGAAGAGAACGGGAAAGGCGGACATCGGGTCTTTCACGAGCAAAACGGGGATGTGGACGTTGAAATACGAGAAACTTGATCCGTCGGCAATCGCCGAGGCGCTTGACGCTCTGCCGGACTGGACGCTCGATGCGGATTCGACGGCCATCAGCCGCCGTTTCATCTTTGGCGGCTTTCCCGAGGCCTTCGCCTTCATGACGCGTGCCGCCCTGGCCGCCGAGCGGCTCGACCATCATCCGGAATGGTCGAACGTCTACCGCATCGTTGACGTGCGCCTCACCACCCATTCGGCTGGGGGCCTCACCGAACTGGATTTCCGCCTTGCGGCCGCCATGGAGAAGGCTGCCGGTCGCCGCGATTGATTTCAGGCGCGGAATTCCCATATTCTCGCTCATGTCCAAACACGAGGATCGAGACGCGATGGACGACATCAAGATCGGCGAAATCCTGCTGCCCGGCGACGAGGACAGCCAGGAGCGCCAGGAACAGACGGTCCGGGCGAAATTCTGGCCGACCATGAAGAAGGCCGTTCGCCAGATCCCCTTTTCCCGTGACGTGATCGCCGCCTTCTACTGCGCGACCGACCGCCAGACGCCGCTGCGCGTGCGCGGCATCCTGCTCGCCGCCCTCGGTTACTTCGTCCTGCCGCTCGACACCATCCCGGACATGTTCGCGCTGGTCGGCTTCACCGACGACATTGCCGTCCTGACCACGGCGCTTGCCCTGATCAACGGCCATATCAAGGAGCGGCACTACGATGCCGCGGATCGCATGCTGGCGGACGAGCCGCAGCGCGGCGCGGCCTGATCCGCCGCTCTTCGACCGGCCTGCCCCGCAGGTCGAAAGATCGACTTTTTTCGGGCCCGAACGGGCGACTGACGACGGGAAATGGCGCGGAGGCCCAACTCTCGCCAGAATTGCTCATTCTAGATCCCGCCGATCGGAGGAGACGCGCTTGCCGGACACGACATGTCCCGGAAACAGGCATTTTCCCCTCGAAAATCGCGGTTTGCGGCCGGAATCGTTTCGCGTTGACGGTTTGGTAACGTAAATTAAGTCATACTGAATCAAGTTTTGACGATGGTATGTCCGGCTTAAGGCCGGGCGATGGATGGACAAGCAACCGGCAGGAAGACATGTTCGTAAGAAGTAGCGTAACCGCAGTGGCAATCATCCTGGCAAGCAGCACTCTGGCTGCGGCACAGTCGCCGACGCGTATCGAGCAGTTCAAGGCATGGGGCGCCTATTCATACAAGTCGAATGGCGGGAACGTCTGCTACGTCCTGTCGGTGCCGACCGCCAAGGAACCTGCCTCGGTCAATCACGGCGACATCTTCTTCGTCGTCTCCCAGCGTCCGGGCCAGAACATTTCCTACGAGCCACAGGCGATGATGGGCTATCCGCTGAAGGAGGCCTCCAAGGTCAACGTGACGATCGACAACAAGAACTTCGTGATGTTCGTCAAGGAAACCTCGGCCTGGGTCGAAAACGCCGCTGAGGAACCGGCGCTGGTCGCGGCGATGAAGACCGGCAAGTCGATGACCGTGAAGGCGACCTCGGCCCGTGGCACCGGCACGTCCTACACCTATTCGCTGTCGGGCATCTCTGCGGCACTGAAGAAGATCGAGAACTGCAAGTAAGCTCGGCGAACCTTGCACTTTCAATGAAACGGGGTCGGCGCAAGCCGGCCCCGTTTGCCGTCTGGCCACCCTTGCGGAAACGCCGACGCGACATTCCGGGTGACGGGACGGCAAAAAACTGCTAGAGGCCCCGCAAAATGCCGGCGCCGGGCCTCTCTCCTGGCCTGACCGGCGCGATTTCTAGGTTCAGGCAGGATCGGGTGCGATCGCCGCTGTGGCGGCGAAGGCAGCGCCTATGATCGAAAGGACGCTGACGACATGGCAGTCATGGAAAATCTGATCGGACGCGAGAACGCCCGCCCGGCGCCGAGCGCCGGCAAGGCTGCGGAGATGCCGAGCCTGATCGGTGCAGACCGGGAAGAGCTGGCCGCCATGCTGCGGGACAGGGGCGTGCCCGAGCGCCAGATCAAGATGCGGGTGAGCCAGCTGTGGAACTGGCTCTATGTGCGCGGCGTCTCGGATTTCGATGCGATGGCGAACGTGTCCAAGGACATGCGCGAGATGCTGAAGGCCAACTTCACCATCGCCCGTCCCGAGATTGTCGAGGAGCAGGTGTCGAACGACGGCACCCGCAAGTGGTTGCTGCGTTACCCGCCGCGCGGCGCCGGCCGTCCGGTCGAGGTCGAGACGGTCTATATTCCCGAAGAGGGCCGCGGCACACTGTGCATCTCCAGTCAGGTCGGCTGCACCCTCACCTGTTCCTTCTGCCACACCGGCACGCAGCGCCTGGTGCGCAACCTGACCGCCGAGGAAATCCTCTCGCAGCTGCTCCTTGCGCGTGATCGGCTGGGCGACTTCCCCGACCGCGACGTTCCCCAGGGCGCCATGATCCCGTCCAGCGATCGCAAGGTCACCAACATCGTCATGATGGGCATGGGCGAGCCGCTCTACAATTTCGAGGAGGTCAAGAAAGCCCTTCTCATCGCCACCGACGGCGACGGGCTTTCCCTTTCCAAGCGGCGCGTGACGCTCTCGACCTCGGGCGTGGTTCCGGAGATCTACCGCACCGGCGAGGAGATCGGCTGCATGCTGGCGATCTCGCTGCATGCCGTGCGCGACGAGCTGCGCGACATGCTGGTGCCGATCAACAAGAAGTATCCGCTGAAGGAGCTGATGGAGGCCTGCCGCGCCTATCCCGGCCTCTCCAATGCCCGCCGCATCACCTTCGAATACGTGATGCTGAAGGACGTCAACGACAGCCTCGAGGACGCCAAGGGGCTCATCCAGTTGCTCAAGGGCGTACCGGCGAAGATCAACCTCATTCCGTTCAACCCCTGGCCGGGCACCAATTATCAGTGCTCCGACTGGGCGCAGATCGAGAAGTTCGCCGATTTCATCAATCAGGCCGGCTATGCCTCACCGATCCGCACACCGCGCGGCCGCGACATCCTTGCCGCCTGTGGGCAGCTGAAATCCGAGTCCGAGCGCATGCGCAAGAGCGAGCGCCTGGCCTTCGAGGCGATGATGATCGCCAACCACGGCGAGGACGATTGAGCCGTCCTATAGGGGGCAGGGTGCGACAACGCATAACCAGAAATCATCGCCGCATTCGCCAGGCGTGAATTGATTTCAAGCGACCGCCTGCCTAAGACGTTTCTCGGCACATCAAACCATTGGAGGCATAGGATGCGCGCCACCCTACTCGCACTTTTCGCTGCTACCGCCCTGATCCTGCCGGCCAAGGCCGAAGAGGTCACGGTAGCCGTCACCGCCATCGTCGAACACCCGGCGCTTGATGCCGCCCGCGACGGCATCAAGGAAGCTCTGGCCGAAGCCGGTTACAAGGACGGCGAAAACCTGAAGTTCGTCTACGAATCCGCCCAGGGCAATCCGGGTACGGCTGCACAGATCGCCCGCCAGTTCGTCGGCGACGCGCCGAGCGTCATCGTGCCGATCTCGACCCCGTCGGCCCAGGCGGTCGTCTCCGCAACCCGCGACATTCCCGTCGTCTTCACCGCCGTGTCCGACCCGCTCGGCGCCGAGCTGATCAAGGACATGGAAAAGCCCGGCGGAAACGTGACCGGTCTTTCCGACATGTCGCCGGTCGCCGACCACATCGCGCTGATCAAGGAAATCACCCCGAACGCCAAGTCGATCGGCTTCATCTACAACACCGCCGAAGCCAACTCGGTCTCGACGCTTGCCGCCCTCAAGGCGGAAGCGGAAAAGGCCGGCCTGACGATCGTCGAATCCGTCGCCACCAAGTCGGCTGAAGTCCAGGGCGCCGCCCGTGCGCTCGTCGGCCGCGCCGACGTGATCTACGTGCCGACCGACAACACCATCGTATCCGCCTTCGAGGCAGCGGTCGGCGTTGCCGAAGAAGCCAAGATCCCGCTCTATGCCGGCGACACCGACTCGGTGAACCGCGGTGCGCTCGCCGCCCTCGGCTTCAACTACTTCGACGTCGGCAAGCAGACCGGCGAAGTCGTGGTCCGCGTTCTCAAGGGCGAAAGGCCCGGTGACATCCCGGTTCGGGTCGCTGCCGGCACCGACCTGGTGATCAACAAGAAGGCCGCCGAGAAGATGGGCGTCACCTTCCCGGACAGCATCACCAAGCGCGCCACCAAGACCATCGAATAAATCTAGACAACCGGGGCCGTGTCCGCACGGCCCCGCCAACTGCCCGCGCACAATGCCGTGGCCAACCGGCGGTGCGGGGCCGACAAGGACTTTTCCACCGTGAGCCAAATCGCCTTCTGGGGTGCCGTCGAGCTGGGCCTGGTCTTCGCCTTCGTGGCGATCGGCGTCTATCTCGCCTTCCGTGTCCTCGACTTCCCGGACCTGACCGTCGACGGATCCTTTCCGCTCGGGGCCGCCGTCGCCGCCGTCCTGATCATCGCCGGGCTGAACGCCTGGGTCGCCACGGCGATCGCCATGGCTGCGGGCTCGGCTGCGGGTCTCGTAACCGCCGTTCTCAATGTCCGCTTCAAGATCCTCAATCTGCTCGCCTCGATCCTGACGATGATCGCGCTGTTCTCGGTCAACCTGCGCGTCATGGGCAAACCGAACGTGGCGCTGCTCAACCAGGACACCATGCTCACGCCCTTCTACGGCCAGGGCATCCCGGAATATCTCGTCCGCCCGCTCTTCGTCTTCCTGCTGGTGGCCGTTGTCGTTTTCCTCGTCTGGCGCTTCCTTGAGAGCGATGCGGGCCTTGCCATGCGGGCAACCGGCGCCAATGCGCGCATGGCCCGCGCTCAGGGCGTTCAGACGGACAGCCAGATCTATCTCGGCATCGCCCTCTCCAACGCGCTCGTCGCGCTCGGCGGCGCCCTCTTTGCCCAGACCAACGGCTTTGCCGACGTCACCTCCGGTGTCGGCACGATCGTCGTCGGCCTGGCTGCCGTCATCATCGGCGAGACCCTGTTCGGCAAGCGTGGCCTGCTGATCGCGCTGATCGGCTGCGTGTTCGGCTCGATCGCCTACCGTCTCGCCATCCAGCTGGCGCTGTCGAGCGACGTGCTCGGGCTCAAGGCGTCCGACCTCAATTTCGTCACCGCGGTTCTGGTCGCCATCGCCCTCGTCCTTCCGCGCCTTCGCCGGGGAGGAGCATCGGCATGATCGCGCTCGAGAACATCGAAGTCGTCTTCGGTCGCGGCACCCCGCTGCAGAAGCAGGCGCTGAAGAACGTCAACCTGACCATCGAGACCGGGTCCTTCGTCACCGTGATCGGCTCGAACGGCGCCGGCAAGTCGACCCTGCTCGGGGTTCTCGCCGGCGACGTCCTGCCGACCGCCGGCCAGGTGACGATCGGCAAGACCGACGTCTCGCGCAAGACGACGGCGACCCGCGCCGGCCTCGTCGCACGCGTCTTCCAAGATCCGCTGGCCGGCAGCTGCGGCGCCCTGTCGATCGAGGAAAACCTCGCGCTCGCCTCGCAGCGCGGCAAGCGTCGCGGACTGATCTCGGCGCTCGGCGGTTCGCGCCGCAGCGAATTCCGCGATCGCATCGCCTCCCTCAACCTCGGCCTCGAAAACCGCATGGCTGACCGCATGGATCTGCTTTCCGGCGGTCAGCGCCAGGCCGTCTCGCTGGTCATGGCGACGCTTGCCGGGTCGGACGTGCTGCTGCTCGACGAGCACACCGCGGCGCTCGATCCGGGCATGGCGGAGTTCATCATGAACCTCACCCAGTCGATCGTGTCCGAGCGCAAGCTCACCACGCTGATGGTGACCCATTCGATGCGCCAAGCGCTCGATTTCGGCAGCCGCACCATCATGCTGCATGCCGGCGAGGTCGTTCTCGACGTGGCCGGCGACAATCGCAAGGACCTGCAGGTCGAGGACCTGATCGACATGTTCCGCCGCATCCGCGGCCAGACGCTGGATGACGACGAACTGCTGATCGGCTAAGCTGAAGGTCGAAATTCAAACGAAAAAGGCGCCGGTCCTGTGGGAGCGGCGCCTTTTTCGCGTCTCGGCCGGGTCTCAGCGCGCCTGGGTGAACAGGATCTTGACCGCGAAGATCGAGAACACGCCGGCAAAGGTATAGTCGATGGCCCGCAGGACCTTGCGGTTGGCCTGCAGCCAGGACGACAGCACGTCCGCCATGAAGATGATGGCAAGGCCGATCGGCAGCGACAGGATGATCGACCAGATGCCGAGGAAGAGCAGCTTGCCGGTGACATGCGGGTCATTGGCGCTGACGAATTGCGGCAGGAAGGTCATGAAGAAGATGATGACCTTGGGGTTCAGGAGATTGACCCAAAGACCATTGAGGAAAGCCTTCGAAGGTGACGACTGCCGCGCGCCGTCGGCACGCACGACGAAGTTCGAGCCGTGGCGGACCGCCTGGATGGCGAGCCAGAGAAGATAACCCGCCCCGCCGGTCTTCAGCAGGGTGAAGGCGGTAGGCGAAGCGACGATCAGCGCCGAGATGCCGAAGGCCACCAGCATGGTGTGGATCGAGATGCCGAAGCTGGTGCCGGCCAGTGTCATCAGGCCGGTGGCGCGTCCGTCGCGCAACGAGCGGCTGATCCAAAGGGTCATGTCGGGCCCGGGCGTGATCGCCAGGAGGAAGATCGCAAGACTGAAGGCGAGAATGGTCGGCAGGCTGGGAATGAAATCCATCGGGAGATCCGCAACGAAAGAGGCCCGGTATGGGCAACGCATGGGCGTCATCCATACCGGGCCGCTCGACGCTTGCCAATCGGCCTCGTCAGCGGGTGAGCATCGCCTTGAACTTCTCGGCGAAATCCGGATGCCATCGCGACAGCGGCGGTCGGTTCTCGACGATGTCGCCCGCGGCCCAGAGGATCCGCTTCTCATCCATGGCGCGGTCGACCTCATTGTCCGGGCACAGGATGTAGAAATCGCCGCGCCCGATGCCGTCGAGCATGAAGTCCACCGTCTGTTCCGGCGTCCAGGCGCCATCCGGCTTGACGGTGCGGCCATTGGCGGTGAGCGAGGTGAAGACGAAGCCCGGGATCAACAAGTGCGCGGTGACCTTGCAGTCCGGCGTGTTGCGCAGTTCGTGCTGCAGGGCTTCCGTGAAGACTTTCACCCCCGCCTTCGCGACATTGTAGGCTGGATCCCCCGGCGGCGTGGTGATGCCCTGTTTGGAGCCGGTGTTGATGATCAACGCCGGCTCGCCGTGGGAGATCATCTGCGGCCCGAAGGTGCGGGTCCCATTGATCACCCCCATCAGGTTGACCGACAGTACGTTCTCCCAACTGGCCTGTGGACCGAACAGGCTGCTGCCCGGCTGGATGCCGGCATTGTTCATCAGCACATGGACGCGACCGAACCGCTGGATCACCGCCCGCTCGAGCGCGGCAAGCTCGTCGGGCTTGCCGACATCGGTCTCGATCGCCACCACGTCGGTGTCCGGATGAGCTGACAGCGCCGCGACCTGACGGCAGGCATCCGCAAGGCGGTCGCCGCCGAGGTCGGCAAGGATGACGCACATGCCATGACCGGCAAAGGCCTTGGCGGCGGCAAGCCCGATACCGGAGGCAGCCCCTGTGACGACGGCGACCTTGCCGCTGGCGATAGCTGGATGTTGCATGTCGGTGTCCCTCTTGATGAACAGTCCCAGTAGGCGGATATGGGACCTGCGGCATCACGGGTCAAACCCAAAGCCTGCGATTGTGCCAAGGGTGTCCGGCTGCGGCCCATGGTTCCTTCCCCTTGCGCGGCGCGATAATCTCGCTAAAAGTGCCGCAAACCAAGGGCCCTGGTCCACGCGGCTCAACGCTCAAGAACGGACTTTCATCATGGCATCGCATAAAGACGTGAAGAAGGTCGTCCTCGCCTATTCGGGCGGGCTCGACACCTCGATCATCCTGAAATGGCTTCAGACGGAACTCAACGCCGAAGTCGTCACCTTCACCGCCGACCTCGGCCAGGGTGAAGAGCTGGAGCCGGCCCGCCGCAAGGCGGAAATGCTCGGCATCAAGGAGATCTTCATCGAGGATGTGCGCGAAGAATTCGTCCGCGACTACGTCTTCCCGATGTTCCGCGCCAATGCCGTCTACGAAGGCGTCTACCTGCTCGGCACCTCGATTGCCCGCCCGCTGATCTCCAAGCACCTCATCGACATCGCCAAGAAGACCGGCGCCGACGCGATCGCCCATGGCGCCACCGGCAAGGGCAACGACCAGGTTCGTTTCGAGCTCTCGGCCTATGCGCTGAACCCGGACATCAAGATCATCGCCCCCTGGCGCGACTGGTCGTTCAAGAGCCGCACCGACCTGCTCGAGTTCGCCGAACAGCACCAGATCCCGGTTGCCAAGGACAAGAAGGGCGAGGCTCCCTTCTCGGTCGACGCCAACCTGCTGCACTCCTCGTCCGAAGGCAAGGTTCTCGAAGACCCGTCGATGGAAGCCCCGGAATATGTGCACATGCGCACGATTTCCCCGGAAGCCGCGCCCGACAAGGCGACGATCATCAAGATCGGCTTTGAAAAGGGCGATGCCGTCTCGATCAATGGCGTACGCATGAGCCCGGCGACCATCCTCGCCAAGCTCAACGACTATGGCCGCGACAACGGCATCGGCCGTATCGACCTCGTCGAGAACCGTTTCGTCGGCATGAAGAGCCGCGGCGTCTACGAGACCCCCGGCGGCACGATCCTGCTCGCCGCCCACCGTGCGATCGAATCGATCACGCTCGACCGCGGCGCCGCCCACCTCAAGGACGAGCTGATGCCGCGCTATGCCGAGCTCATCTATTACGGCTTCTGGTTCTCGCCGGAGCGCGAAATGCTGCAGGCCGCGATCGACCTCAGCCAGCGCCATGTCGAGGGCGAAGTCACCCTCAAGCTCTACAAGGGCAATGTCATGGTCATCGGCCGCGAGAGCGAGAAGTCGCTCTACTCCGACAAGCTGGTCACCTTCGAGGACGACCAGGGCGCCTACGACCAGAAGGACGCAGCGGGCTTCATCAAGCTCAACGCCCTGCGCCTGCGCACGCTGGCCAAGCGCAATCTCAAGGGCTGATCAGCCCGCCGGGCATTCTGCAAACCCGCCGCTGCCAGATGCAGCGGCGGGTTTTCTTTGTCCGGAAGAGGGATGCCGCGACGCCTTTGGCCGGAAGCAAAAAAGCCTTACGAATGTCCGAATCGGCCAGTAGAGGTCTGCAAGTGACAAACCCTTCGCCAACAGACGTCCTGCACATCGCGATCGCCAGCTATCCCGAGGCTTGGCGAGCCTCCGTGCATGGCCTGACGGACCTGTTCATCGTGGCGGAACGCGAGCACCACAAACACGCGTCCACGAAGCGTCGTTGGATGCGAATCGGCCACTACGAACTCGATGCCGAGGGACAGGTGGCCAAGGTCTTCGACACCCATCCCGAAGACACCCCTGTCACGCCTGTTGCCGTGGTCCTGCCGCCAGCCATGGGCGTTGAGTTTCCCCTCGGCGCCCAAGGCGCCTTTCCCGAGTGGATCCGCTCGCACCATAGGTCGGGCGCCATCATCTGCTCGGCCTGCGGCGGCGCATCGCTTCTGGCGGAGACGGGGCTCTTGTCCGGTCGCTCGGCCACGACCCACTGGCTTCACGGGGATACCATCGCCAAGCGGCACCCGGACATCAAGGTCGACACAGACCGGATGCTGGTTGACGAAGGCGACATCATCACCGCCGGCGGCATGATGGCCTGGACCGATCTCGGCCTTCGACTGATCGACCGCCTGCTCGGCTCCAAGGTCATGCTGGCGACCGCGCGCTTCATGCTGATCGACCCCGGCACGCGGGATCAGAGTTTCTATTCGAGCTTCGTGCCAAGGCTCGACCACGACGACGCGGTGATCCGCGACATTCAGCTCTGGCTTGATCAGTCCGACACCCGCGGCATTAGCATCGCCATACTGGCCGCCCGCGCCGGTCTCGGCGAGCGCACCTTCCTGCGCCGCTTCCAGCGGGCGACGGGGCTGAACCCGACCGATTACATCCAGCGCCTGCGCATCGCCCGGGCCCAGGAGCTCCTTGCCCAATCGTCACAGGCCGTCGACAGGATCGGCTGGGCCAGCGGTTATGAGGACACCAACGCCTTTCGAAAGACCTTCCGCAAGGTCGTCGGCGTATCGCCGGGAGAGTACCGCCTGCGGTTCTCGATTGCCCCGCGACCGGCGGCGGACGAGGCGGAGAGCTGAGGCAGCTCTTGGGGCCCAAGCCCGCGTCACGGGTGCGTACTGGGTCTTAAGCAACCGCACTTCGGGTCTTCTGGGCCATTGCAATGTTCCCGGGAAACCGGACGGTTCCCCGAATGACACCGCGACGCGTCCAGCCCTGATGGCATCCCCCGGCGATGGGCGAAGGTCGGACCGTCACCGCGACAGGTCGAGCAGCCCGCGCGGCAGGGTGTTCATCGGCTCGGCCCCCCGCTGTGTGATCAGGAACTGGTCTTCGATCATCAGCGCCCCGAGACCCTGGGCATAAAAGGGAGCCTCGAGTGCCACCACCATGTTCGGACGGATGATTTCAGTGCTCTCTGCGGAGAAGAACGGCCATTCCTCGATGCCGACCCCGGCGCCGACCGAATGGCCGAAATGACCGCGGGCATATTCGTCAAAGCCCGCGCTGCGCATCGCCGTCATCATCGCATGGTGAACGGAGGCAAACGTATTGCCGGGCCTCAATCGCTCCAGCCCCGCTTCGAACGCCTGCTCGAGCGCGTCGAAGATCCGCAGCGCAAGCGGCGAAGCCTTGCCGAAGCTGAAGGTTCTGGCACCGTCGGAGGAATAGCCGTCGACCAGCGTGCCGACATCGGCCTTGATCAGGGCGCCCTCGGACACGACAGCCCGCATGTCGGAGAGATCCGGACCAACCGAGAGGAAGTCCCAGTGGCCGCTCAAAGTGAAACCACCGACCCTGGCGCTTTCGAGCGCGCCGGCTTTCCACGCAGCCGACAGGTCTCCGACGGAAACGCCGGCTCTCACCGCGTCCGCCATGCGCAACAAGCCGCCCTCCGCCGCGCGGGCTGCGCGCCGCAGGCATTCGATCTCGCGCGACGACTTCACCGCCCGCAGCCGTCGCAAGACCTCGGACCCGTCGACGAAACGCGCCTCAGGCAGCGCCCGCTTCAGGTGTTCGAAATCGATCGCCGGCATGAATTCGAGGTCGACGCCGATCCGCCCGCGGGCGAGACCGCGTGCCTGCAGCGCCTCACCCAGAAGGGAGAAGCCGGCGACACGATCGAAGGTCTCCGGCCGCGGTCCGCAGAGCCCTTGCGACCGATAGGCGGCATTGACCGCATCCGGCTCTGCATCAATGCTAAGGGCCGAAAGGTCCACCCTGTCGATCCAGATGCGGTGGCTCAGGAGATCGACCGCCGGTGCGGCGCGACGGATCTGGTCTTCGGCATGATCGCTGGCGATCGCGGCGATGCGGCTGGCGGGATCGGCGGGCACCAGGGCGATCGCAGCACCCGCCCGGCCCCACATGGTCGCCACGCCGGCGGACACACCGACGGCATACCGGAACGCCTCCGGCTGGAACAGGGCGAGCGCATCGATCCCGACCTCCTGCATCAGGCGTTCTGCACGATGGCGGTCGATGTCGGTCACGGGCCCGTCTCCTTGCGCGGCGTCAGCCGCCCCGGCGCCGCTTCTCAGCCCAACGACTAGCCGCGATCGGCCGTCTTGGAAAGATGCAGGCCCGGCCGCGGCCGATACGAGGCTCGAAATCGCCGCAAGGGGCCATTATCTCTTACGACATCTTCTGCCGCTGTTTACGATTCACAACGAGGATAGGCCTTTCCGGCACAGGACCGGACAGGGGCTGATATACGCATGAAACACTATCTGGGCGGGCTCGCCGCACGCCAACGCAACGCGGACAGCGACCGCCATCTCGCCTTCTACCTCACCTTCGTGGCGGGCGCGGTGAACGCTGGCGGCTTCATGGCCGTCCACCAGTATACCTCGCATATGTCCGGCATCATTTCGGCGATCGCCGACAATATGGTGCTGGGCAACGTCTTTCTCGTCGTGACCGGTGCCTCGTCCCTCTCCGCCTTTGTCGCCGGGGCTGCGACCTCCGCCATCCTCATCAACTGGGCGCGTCGCCGTGCGCTGGAGTCCGAATATGCCCTGCCGCTTGCCGTCGAGGCGGCCCTTCTGCTGCTCTTCGGTCTGTCCGGCCTTGTGCTGGCGGCCGGCGCCCCGTCCGCGACGGTCCTCACCATCGTCCTCCTCTGCTTCATCATGGGCCTGCAGAACGCGATCATCACCAAGCTGTCCGGCGCCCGCATACGCACCACCCATGTCACCGGTCTCGTGACGGATGCCGGCATCGAGATCGGCAAGCTCGTCTATCGCAATGATCCGGCGCACCCGGAACTGCCCCCGGTGGTCGCCGACCGTGGCAAGCTTGCCCTGCTCCTCTCGCTGATCGGCCTGTTCTTCTCAGGCGGCATCGCCGGCGCCTTGCTGTTCAGCCGTCTCGGCCTGCCGATCGCCGCCCTTTTCGCGCTGCCGCTTGGCCTCTTTGCCTCCTTCCCGCTCGCGGCCGACTGGCGCACACGCCGCAGCCGGAGACGCTAACCGATAGAGACGCCCCGCACGTCTGGCTTCGTCCATCGCCTCACTGATCGCCATGGCGTCGGCAACCGGGATGGGCTAGACGGATGCCTCCACGCAAAGCCGGAAATCCCCATGCCCAGCAAACCGAAACGCACGCGTCTCGAGAAACTGCAGAATTCCTGGTCCAAGGCGAGTGTCGAGGAGCGCGTCCGCTTTCTCGTCTGGTTGCGCCAGCAGGACGACCAGGCGGGTGGGGTGGGCACCGGCCTTGGCGACCTGTCGGGCTTTGCGCCGATCGCCAGCGGACGCTACCTGCTGCCATCGGCCATTAGCCGGATTCGCGCACGAATGGCGGAGCGCGGCCTTTCCGCCGCAGACCTGATGGCCGAGATCGGTTTCGAACGCGACGACCCATCGCTCGCCCGCGCACTCGAAGGCAATGCAAGCCTGCGGCTGGCGGTGGTCGCCGCCCTCGAGGGCTGGCTGATCTCCACCAGATCGCCCGTGGATGACTGAACGCCGCCCCTCGCCTGGACACTCCAGCCGGCGGCGAGGCAGGCTGGAGCCGCGATATCAGACCGCGGGCCAAATCTGGGGGCCATCACCCCACGGGCGAATGACCAGGGCGCAATTGTAAGGTCATTCGCTGCACGCATGAACTCATTGACAAACGTCAGCATCCTTCGGCGCTGCAGCATATTATAAGCAGCCCCCAGAATGATCCTCTCCGTATTCTGGGAAGCCTCCGATGACCAAAACCCATTTCGTCCCGAGCGACGAGATCCGCTCGATGTTTTCCGCCGCCATGTCGGCCATGTATCGCACCGAGGTTCCCGCCTACGGCACGCTGATGGACCTGGTGGCCAAGGTGAACGCGGAGACGCTGAGCGCCGATCCGAAGCTGCGTGAACGCCTTGAGGAAACCGATTCGCTCGACCGCATCACCGAGGAACGCCACGGCGCCATCCGTCTGGGCACCCCGGCCGAGCTGGCCATGATGCGCCGCCTGTTTGCCGTCATGGGCATGTACCCCGTCGGCTATTACGACCTGTCGACGGCCGGCGTGCCGGTCCATTCGACCGCGTTTCGCCCCGTCGGTGAAGCAAGCCTGAAGAGGAACCCCTTCCGCATCTTCACCTCGCTGCTGCGCCTCGATCTGATCGCCGACGAGACCCTGCGCGCCGAGGCCGAGGCAACGCTCGCCAAGCGCCAGATCTTCACGCCCGGCGCTGTCGCGCTCATCGAGAAGGCCGAACGGGACGGCGGCCTCGATCGCGCCGACGCCTCCCGCTTCGTCACCGAGGCGCTCGAAACCTTCCGCTGGCACGACAAGGCGCTGGTGAGCCCCGATATGTATGCCCGCCTGCATGCCGCCCACCGACTGATCGCCGATGTCGTCTCGTTCAAGGGTCCGCACATCAATCACCTGACGCCACGCACCCTCGACATCGATCTCGTCCAGGCCCGCATGCCTGAATATGGCATCGCGCCGAAGGCCGTGGTCGAGGGCCCGCCGTCCCGCAAATGCGCGATCCTTCTGCGCCAGACCTCGTTCAAGGCGCTCAACGAACCGGTCCTGTTCGAAGACAAGGACGGCAGCTGGAAAGAAGGCTCCCACACCGCCCGCTTCGGCGAGATCGAGCAGCGCGGCATTGCGCTGACCCCGAAGGGCCGCGCGCTGTACGACGAGCTCTTGAACGCGTCCCGCAAGATGGTCCGCCCGGCCGCCGACGGCTCCAATGCTGCCGAATACGAAAAGGCGCTGGCAGAGGCCTTCGCGCCCTTCCCCGACAGCTGGGAGGCGATCCGCGCCGAAGGCCTCGGTTACTTTGCCTATTCGCTGACGGAAAAGGGCCGCAAGGCCAAGGCCGATCCGGACACCAGCCTCGACACCCTGATTGCCGACGGCCTCGTCCAGTTCGATCCGATCGTCTATGAGGACTTCCTGCCCGTCAGCGCCGCCGGCATTTTCCAGTCCAACCTCGGGGACGACGCGACCCAGGAATTCGTGGCCAGCCCCAACCAGCAGCGCTTCGAGCTTGACCTCGGCGCCAAGGTGCTGAACGAATTCGAACACTATGCCGGCATCGAACAGGCATCGATCGCTGATTGCCGCCAGATGCTGACCGCCATCGAGGCAGCAGAATAAGAGACGACGATGATCGACCAGGCGCATATTCGGGCACTCAAGGACATCCTGGGCGACAAGGGCATCGTCGAGGAGCCCGGCGCGATGGTCGCCTATCAGACGGGTGCCCGCTATGACGAAGGTCTGGCGGGTCTCGTCCTGCGCCCGGCGACGACGGAGGAGGTCTCCGCCGCCGTTGCCTATTGCGTGCGCCAGGGACTGCCGCTTATCCCGCAATCGGGCAATACCGGCCTGGTCTCCGGCTCGACGCCGGATGCGTCCGGCGGCCAGGTCATCCTCAGCCTCGACCGGATGACACGCCGTTTCGATCTCGACCTCGACAACCGCTCTCTTCATGTCGATGCCGGCTTCCGCCTGTCGGAGGTCAACCAGCGGCTTGAAGCGGAAGGCCTGTTCTTCCCGATCGATCTCGGGGCCGACCCGCGTCTTGGCGGCATGCTGTCGACCAATACCGGAGGCTCCCGCTTCCTGAAATACGGCGACGTGCGCCGCAATACGCTCGGCATCAAGGTGGTTCTGGCGGATTATGAGGGCACCATCCTCGACCTCGCCTCGGACCTGCGCAAGAACAATACCGGCGTCGACTGGAAGCAGATTTTCCTCGGCACGTCGGGCGCCTTCGGCATCATCACCGAATGCGTCCTGAACCTCGAAGCCCTGCCGAAGCAGGTGGCAACCGCCTATCTGGTGCCCGCGAGCGGCGCCCATGTCATGCCGCTGCTGCGCGCCATGGAACAGAAGCTCGGCGCCTATCTCTCCGCCTTCGAGGGCATGTCGAAGAACGCGGTCGCCGCCGCACTCGATCACGTGCCGTCGCTGCGCAACCCCTTCCAGGGCGGCGTGATCCCCGACTATGTGATCCTCTGCGAAATCTCCCGCACCTGGGAACCGCGCGAGGGCGAACAGGGGCTCGACGCCGTGCTGGAAACCGTGCTTGCCGAGATCTGGGAGAGCGAGGCGGCGCCGCTTGCCGACGCCTTCGTCGGCCCGGCGCACGAAATGTGGGCGCTGCGCCATGCGCTCTCGGAAGGCGTGAAACACTCCGGCAAGCTCATCGCCTTCGACCTGTCCTTCCGCCGCGGCGACATCATGGCCTTCTGCGACCGCATGAAGGCGGAGATGCCCTCGGAATTCCCCGAGGTGACGATCTGCGATTTCGGCCATATCGGCGACGGTGGCGTGCATTTCAATCTGGTGGTTCCGAAGGACAGCCCCGCAGCAACGGACGCCACCTTCGAAAAAAGGCTGCGTGACTGGGTGTTCGAGATCGCGGTCAAGGGTTTCTCCGGCAGCTTCAGCGCCGAACACGCGATCGGCCGTAAGAACCAGAGCTATTACGACCTCTATACGGACGACACGGTCAAGCAGCTGGCGGCAGGATTGAAGGCAATCACCTCGCCCGGGCCGCTCGGCACGGTACGGTTCGGCTGAGGCAGGAAGTCAGAGGACGGCTCCGCGCCGTGCGCGAGCCGGGAGTTGAAACGAAGAGGATGGTCATGAACATCAACAGCAAGCCGGAAGACGCGGTCTTCACCCCGGCGAAACGCATCTCGGCGATCGGCGTATCGGAGATCCTGAAGATCGGCGCGAAGGCCCAGGCCTTGAAGCGCGAAGGTCGCCCGGTCATCATCCTCGGCGCCGGCGAACCCGATTTCGACACGCCCGACCACATCAAGGAAGCCGCCTGGAAGGCCATGCAGGCCGGCCAGACCAAGTACACGGCGCTCGACGGCACGCCGGAACTCAAAGCCGCGATCCGCGGCAAGTTCAGCCGCGAGAACGGTGTCGATTACGCCCTGGACGAGATTACGGTCGCGACCGGCGCCAAGCAGATCCTGTTCAACGCCCTGATGGCCACGCTCAACCCGGGCGACGAGGTGATCATTCCAACGCCCTACTGGACCTCCTATTCCGACATCGTCCAGATTGCCGAGGCAAAGCCGGTGCTGATCGCCTGCAATGCCGAGGCGGGCTTCCGCCTGCAGGCCGCCCAGCTCGAGGCCGCGATCACCCCGAAGACGCGCTGGGTCATCCTCAACTCGCCGTCCAACCCGTCGGGCGCCGGCTACCGGGCCGAGGACTACCGCCCGCTGCTCGACGTGCTCATGAAGCATCCGCAGGTCTGGCTGCTCGTCGACGACATGTACGAGCACATCGTCTATGACGGCTTCGAATTCGTCACGCCCGCCGCCCTTGAGCCAAGGCTCAAGAGCCGCATCCTCACCGTCAACGGCGTCTCCAAGGCCTATGCGATGACCGGCTGGCGCATCGGCTATGCCGGCGGTCCGCGCGAGCTCATCAAGGCCATGGCCGTGGTCCAGAGCCAGGCAACCTCCTGCCCCTCTTCGATCAGCCAGGCCGCTTCGGTCGCCGCCCTGAACGGCCCGCAGGATTTCCTCGTCGAACGCAAGGCAAGCTTCCAGCGTCGTCGCGACCTCGTGGTCGCCGGTCTTAATGCCATCGACGGCCTCGATTGCCGCGTGCCGGAAGGCGCCTTCTACACCTTCTCGGGTTGCGCCGGCGTGCTGGGCAAGACCACGCCCTCCGGCAAGCGGCTCGGGACCGATACGGATTTCTGCGCCTATCTGCTGGAAGACGCCAATGTCGCCGTCGTTCCCGGCTCCGCCTTCGGGCTCTCGCCCTTCTTCCGCATTTCCTATGCGAGTGCAGAGGCGGAGCTGAAGGAAGCCCTGACCCGCATCGCGGACGCCTGCGCCCGCCTGTCCTGACAGGATGAGCGGCAGCGGATCTGAGCCGCTGCCGCTTCCCGACAGAAGGGCGATACGGGCAATCGGCGAACGATGCCCCGGCTGCCTACGTCATGAAGATGAGCGCCGGCGTTTCCAGAAGCGCCCTCAGCCGCTGAATGAAGGTCGCCGCATCCCAGCCATCAATGACACGATGATCGAAGCTCGAGGAGAGATTCATCATCTTGCGCGGCACGAACTGGCTCCGGCCATCCCAGACAGGACGCGTGGCAATCTTGTTGACGCCGACGATCGCCACTTCCGGATGGTTGATGATCGGCGTCGAGGCAAGGCCCCCAAGCGAGCCGAGCGAACTGATGGTGATGGTGGAGCCTGAAAGCTCCTCGCGGCTGGCACGGGCGTTGCGGGCCGCCTCCGCGACCCGCGTCAATTCGGCGGCACAATCCCACAGGTCGCGCGCTTCGGCATGGCGAACCACCGGGACGGAAAGCCCGCCCGGCGTTTGAGTCGCGATACCGATATGGACAGCGGCATGGCGCGCGATCACGCCCGCCTCATCGTCGAACGTGGCATTGATAGCCGGCTGTTCATCCACCGCCTTCACCAGCGCCCGCATGAGGAAAGGCAGGATGGTGAGCCGCGGCTGTTCCGGCTTGCGCCCCGCGTTCAGCGTCGTGCGCAGCTCTTCGAGCGCGGTGACGTCGATCTCCTCGACATAGGTGATGTGCGGAATGCGCGACGCAGACAAGGTCATGCGTTCGGCGATCCTGCGTCTGAGACCGGTGATCCGCACCTCTTCCACCGCGGTTCTGCGGGCCGGAGAGCTCACCGCGGGAGCCGATCTGGCACCTTGTGAAAGGAATAGGTCAAGGTCTTCATGGGTGATACGACCGTCGGGTCCAGTGCCCGGAACAGCTGCCAGGTCGATCCCCGCGGTCTCGGCACGGCGGCGCACGGCGGGCGCTGCCAACGGCCGGCTGGTCGCGTGCGCTCCGCCAACGGCTGCAGGCGCAGGCGAGGCGGACGCAGGGGGGGCGGACGCAGCGACTTGCTCTTCCGCTCCGGCCCCGGCGGGGACATCCGGTCCGGCAACCGGCTTCCCGTCCGCTGTCTCAGACGGAAGTGCTTCGCCATCATCCGCGACCTCGATCCGTACCAGCGGCGCCTTGACGGCAATCAGCGCTCCGACCTCGGCCGCGAGCCAGCGTACCGTGCCGGCGACCGGCGACGGGATCTCGACCGTGGCCTTGTCGGTCATCACGGCGGCGAGCACCATGTCCTCGCGGACGGGGTCGCCGGGCTTTACATGCCATTCGACCAGTTCTGCCTCGGCGACACCTTCGCCGACATCCGGCATGTTCAGAACGAATTCGCGCATGGCTCAAGCCTCCATGATCTTTTCGAGCGCCCGGCCGACACGGCCCGGGCCGGGGAAATAGTCCCACTCCTGGGCATGCGGATAAGGCGTGTCCCAGCCGGCAACACGCATGACCGGCGTCTCCAGATGATAGAAGCAGTGCTCCTGGACGAGGGCGGCCAGTTCCGCGCCGAAGCCGCTCGTCAGCGTCGCCTCATGGACCACCACGCAACGCCCGGTCTTGGAGACGGACTGCAGGATGGCATCAAGGTCGAGCGGCAGGAGGCTGCGCAGGTCGATCACCTCGGCGTCGATGCCCGTCTCCTCGGCTGCCGTGAGCGCCACATGCACCATGGTGCCATAGGCAAGCACCGTCACGTGCTGACCGGAGCGACGGATCTCGGCCTTGCCGATCGGCACCGTCAAATGGCCGTCGGGAACATCACCGAGCGGATGCGCGGACCAGGGCACGACGGGCCGGTCGTGATGGCCGTCGAAGGGTCCGTTGTAGAGGCGCTTCGGCTCGAGGAAGATCACCGGGTCGGGATCCTCGATTGCGGCGATCAGCAGGCCCTTGGCGTCGAAGGGGTTCGACGGCACGATCACCTTCAGCCCGCAGACATGGGTGAACAGCGCCTCCGGGCTCTGGCTGTGCGTCTGGCCGCCGAAGATCCCCCCGCCGGTCGGCATGCGCAGCACGATCGGGCAGGTGAAATCGCCGTTCGAGCGATAGCGGATGCGCGCCGCCTCCTGGGTGATCTGGTCATAGGCCGGATACATGTAGTCGGCAAACTGGATCTCGACGCAGGGCTTGAGGCCGTAAGCCGCCATGCCGATGGCAGTGCCGACGATGCCGGACTCACTGATCGGTGCGTCGAAACAGCGGGTGCGGCCGAACTTTGCCTGCAGCCCCTGGGTCGCCCGGAACACTCCGCCGAAATAGCCGACATCCTCGCCGAAGACCACGACATCATCGTCGCGCTCCATCGACACGTCCATGGCGCTGCGGACCGCCTCGATCATCGTCATTCTGGTCATGATCAGCACCCCGCCAGCCGGCATTGACGCGCGAGATGCGGCGGCATCTCGGCATAGACGCCTTCGAAGATGTTGCGCAGCGGCGCCTGGTTGCCGGAATGCAGCGTGCCGTGGCTTTCCGCCTCCTTCTGGGCCGAAACGACCGCGTCCATGATCTCGGCCTCGGCCTGCAGATGCCGTTCCTCGGACCACACGCCGCGCACGATCAGGTGCTTCTTCAGCCTCAACACCGGATCGCCGAGCGGCCAGGCCTCCGATTCGGTCTTCGGCCGGTAGGCGCTCGGGTCATCCGATGTCGAATGGGCACCGACGCGATAGGTCACGTGCTCGATCAGCGTCGGGCCGAGATTGCGCCGCGCCCGCTCGATCGCCCAGCGCGAGACGGCATGGACGGCAAGGTAATCATTACCGTCGACCCGGAGCGCCGGGATGCCGAAGCCGAGGCCGCGAGCGGCGAACGTGCCCGAGCCGCCGCGGGCGATCCCCTGGAAAGTCGAAATGGCCCACTGGTTATTGACGACGTTGAGCACGACCGGCGCCTTGTAGGTCGACGCAAAGACCAGCGCCGAGTGGAAATCCGATTCCGCCGTCGATCCGTCGCCGATCCAGGCCGCCGCGATCCGCGTATCACCCTTGATCGCGGAGGCCATGGCCCAGCCGACGGCCTGAACGAACTGCGTCGCGAGATTGCCCGACAGGGTGAAGAAGCCGTGCGCCTTGGAGGAATGCAGCACCGGCATTTGCCGGCCGTGCAGCGGATCCTGCGCATTGGAGAAGATCTGGTTCATCATCGTCACCAGCGGATAGTCGTCCGCGATCAGGAGCCCCGCCTGGCGATAGGTGGGAAAATTCATGTCCCCCTTCGACAGGGCCTTGCGAAAGGCGCAGCTGACGGCCTCCTCGCCGAGATGCTGCATGTAGAACGAGGTCTTACCCTGCCGCTGCGCCATCAGCATGCGGGCATCGAAGGCGCGCAACAGCATCATGTGCCTGAGGCCGGAGAGAAGCTCCTCGTCCGTGAGAAGGCCCGCCCAGGGGCCGACCGCCTCGCCGTCGCGGTTGAGCACCCGGATGATCGAATAGGCCAGATCCCGGATCGTCTCCGGCGCTGCATCGATCTCCGGCCGCGGCACGGAACCGGCTCGTGCGATCGTGACATTGGAAAAATCCGGCGGGTCGCCCGGGCGCACGGCCGGCTCAGGCACATGCAGGCTCAATGGCGTGCTTTCCGTCATGACTGATCTCCTCCTCGGGCTTGGCGTTCCTTGGAAAGCCAGCGGCCCGGAAAACTGCACTCCTCAGCAGTCTGGCGCGGCCATAGCCCCGCCGTCTTGGCCCCGCGCCTCGCGTCACCCCATGCAGTCGCACGCAACCGGTTGGGCTTGGGCCTTCTCGGCGAAGCCTTGACGGTTCCCGCGCGACAGCGACGGAACAACAACGAAAACGGCAGGTTTATGCTCAGTCACTTTCCACCTCCCTGGAAAGAACCGCGCCGCCATCCATGCTCCTCCAAGCGGGATGCGGCCATTAAGCGAGACGCACTAAGCGTGCCCGCTCAGCGAGTAGAGAAACGTTAGCACCATACAATATTCGTTTCAAAGCCAATTCGGTTGACATTCGAGCGAATGAGAATAGCTTTGATCCACATCGTCACGAATGTGTAGATCGTTTGCCCCATGGATGAGCTCGACGGTTTCGATCGCAAGATCCTGAAAGTGCTCGGCGAGGATGGCCGGGTCAGCTGGCGCGACCTCGCTTCCCGCATCGGTCTCTCGCTGACACCGACGCTCAGGCGCGTGCGCAAGCTCGAAGAGGCGCAGATCATCCGCGGCTATACGGCGGTCTTCGATGAAAACCGTCTGCTCGGCACGATGGGCGTCTTCATTTCGGTGACCCTTGAGCGGCAGATCAAGGACGTGCTGACGACCTTCGAACAGAGCGTCGCGTCCATGCCGGAAGTGGTCGGTGGCTACCAGACGAGCGGCAATACCGACTACCTGATCCATGCCATGGTGCGCGACCTGCCGCATTTCCAGAGACTGCTCGATTTCCTGACAACGGTCCCGGGCGTCGCGCGCATCCAGTCCAATTTCGCGGTCAAGACATTCGTGCGCCGCTCCGCAGCCTTTGCCGGAGGCGACATGACATGACATGGGGCAGCCGGCGTGGAGGAGACGCCTGCTGCCGTTCCCACGCAGGTGACGGCTGCGTTTCAACCGTCGGGAGGAGGAACAGACGCAATGAGCCAGGATCTCGCCGCAATCTTCGACGCCGATCTCGGGGAGGAGATCGCCGCCTTGCGCGACAGCGTGCGCCGGTTCGCCCGTGACAACATCGCCCCGCAGGCCGCGGCGATCGACCGCGAGGACCGCTTTCCGCGCTCCCTCTGGCCCGCTATGGGCGCGCTCGGCCTCCACGGCATTACCGTTCCGGAAACCTATGGCGGGTCCGAGATGGGTTATCTTGCCCATTGTGTCGCCATGGAAGAGATCAGCCGCGCCTCGGCATCCGTCGGCCTTTCCTATGGCGCCCACTCCAATCTCTGCATCAACCAGATTAATCGCTGGGGAACCCTTGAGCAGAAGCAACGCTATCTGCCGTCCCTGGTTTCCGGCGATCATGTCGGCTCGCTGGCCATGAGCGAGACGGAAGCCGGCTCGGATGTCGTATCCATGCGGCTGAAGGCGGAGCGACGCGGCGACCGCTATCTCCTGAACGGCACCAAGATGTGGATCACCAATGGCCATGAGGCCGATACACTGGTCGTCTATGTCAAGACCGACATGGCCGCCGGTCCGCGTGGCATCACCGCCTTCATCATCGAAAAGGACATGAAGGGCTTTCGCCCCAGCCAGAAGCTCGACAAGCTCGGCATGCGCGGTTCGCCGACCTCCGAGCTCGTCTTCGAGGATTGCGAGGTGCCGGCGGAGAACGTGCTCGGCCGGGTCAATGATGGCGTCGCGGTGCTGATGAGCGGTCTCGACTACGAGCGCGCCGTTCTGGCGGCCGGGCCGCTCGGCATCATGCAGGCCGCTCTCGATCTCGTCCTGCCCTATAGCCGCGAGCGCCACCAATTCGGCAAGCCGATCGGCGAATTCCAGCTGGTCCAGGGCAAGATTGCCGACATGTACACAGCCATGAATGCCGCCCGCGCCTATGTCTACGCGGTGGCCCGGGCCTGCGACAGCGGGCGCATCACCCGGCAGGACGCGGCCGGTGCTATCCTTTATGCGGCCGAGCGGGCGACCGCGGTCGCGCTCGATGCGATCCAGCTCCTCGGCGGCACCGGCTACATGAACGACAGTGCGGCCGGCCGCCTGCTGCGCGATGCCAAGCTCTACGAGATCGGCGCCGGCACCAGCGAGATCCGGCGCATGTTGATCGGCCGTGAACTCTTCAACAGCAATGGGTGAGACATGCGGCTTCGATCCTCCCTTACCCGTGACGCCGCCTATCATGCCAATGCCGCCTTCATGCGCGGTCTGGTCGATGACCTGAAGGCGAAGGTCGCGGAGATCACGCTTGGCGGTGGCGAGACCGCCCGTGCACGCCATCTGGCACGCGGCAAGCTCCTGCCCCGCGATCGCATCGACGCACTGCTCGATCCGGGAACGCCCTTCCTTGAACTGTCGCAGCTGGCGGCCCATGGCGTCTATGACGAAGCCGTGCCGGCCGCCGGCATCCTGACCGGCATCGGCCGCGTCAGCGGCCGCGAATGCATGATCGTCGCCAATGATCCGACGGTAAAGGGCGGCACCTACTATCCGCTCACGGTGAAAAAGCATCTGCGCGCCCAGGAGATTGCCCGGGAGAACCGGCTGCCCTGCCTTTACCTCGTCGATTCCGGCGGCGCCAATCTGCCCCGGCAGGACGAGGTCTTTCCCGACCGCGATCATTTCGGCCGGATCTTCTACAACCAGGCGACCCTGTCGGCGGAGGGCATTCCGCAGATCGCCGTGGTCATGGGCAGCTGCACGGCGGGCGGCGCCTATGTCCCGGCCATGAGCGACCAGTCGATCATCGTGAAGAACCAGGGCACGATCTTCCTCGGCGGTCCGCCGCTGGTGACGGCGGCGACCGGGGAGGTGGTGACGGCGGAGGAACTGGGCGGCGCCGATGTGCATGCCCGCATCTCGGGCGTCACCGATCACTATGCCAATGACGACCGCCACGCGCTGGCACTGGCCCGCCGCATCGTCGGCACGCTCAACCACCGCAAACGCGTGGATCTCGACATCCGCGCCCCCGTCGAACCGCTCTACCCGGCCGAAGACCTGCACGCCATCGTGCCGCAGGAGACGCGGAAACCCTTCGACGTGCGCGAGGTGATCGCTCGCATCGTCGACGGCTCGGAATTCGACGAGTTCAAGGCGCTCTACGGCACAACGCTGGTCTGCGGCTTCGCCCATGTCTTCGGCTATCCCGTCGGCATCGTCGCGAATAACGGCATCCTGTTTTCCGAATCGGCCCTGAAGGGCGCCCACTTCATCGAGTTGTGCTGCCAGCGCGGCATTCCGCTGATCTTCCTGCAGAACATCACCGGTTTCATGGTGGGCAAGAAATACGAGGCAGGCGGCATCGCCAAGGACGGCGCCAAGCTGGTGACCGCCGTCGCCTGTGCCAAGGTCCCGAAATTCACCGTCATCATCGGCGGCTCCTTCGGCGCGGGAAACTACGGCATGTGCGGCCGGGCCTTTTCGCCGCGCTTGCTATGGATGTGGCCGAATGCCCGGATCTCGGTCATGGGCGGCGAGCAGGCCGCTTCCGTCCTGGCTCAGGTCCGGCGCGACGGTCTGGAGGCACAGGGCCGCTCCTGGTCCTTCGACGAAGAAGAAGCGTTCAAGGCACCGATCCGCAGCCAATACGAGACCGAGGGCCATCCCTACCACGCGAGCGCCAGGCTGTGGGACGATGGGCTGATCGATCCGGCCGACACCCGCATGGTTCTCGGGCTGGGCCTGTCCGCCGCGCTCAACGCACCAATCGAGCGCACCCAGTTCGGCATATTCAGGATGTGATCGTGATGTTTTCCAAGATCCTTGTCGCCAATCGCGGAGAAATCGCCTGCCGGGTCATCCGCACCGCCCGCCGCATGGGTGTGGAGACGGTCGCGGTCTTCTCGGAGGCAGATCGAAACGCGCAGCATGTCGTCCTCGCCGACGAGGCGTATGCCATCGGCCCGGCCCCGGCGCGCCAGTCCTATCTCGACGGCCAGAAGATCATTGCGGCCGCTCTGGCCAGCGGAGCCGAGGCGATCCATCCCGGCTACGGCTTCCTGTCGGAGAACGCGGATTTCGCCGAGGCCTGCGGCAAGGCCGGGCTGGTTTTCATCGGGCCACCGGCCTCGGCCATCCGCGCCATGGGCGGAAAAAGCGCAGCCAAGGCGCTGATGGAAAAGGCAGGCGTGCCGCTCGTGCCCGGCTATCACGGCGACGACCAGTCGCTCGAGCGGTTGACCGCAGAGGCAGACCGCATCGGCTATCCCGTGCTGATCAAGGCGTCGGCCGGCGGTGGCGGCAAGGGCATGCGCATCGTCGAGAGACCCGGCGATCTCACCGCTGCCCTCGCCGGTGCAAGCCGCGAGGCTCTCGCCTCCTTCGGCGACGCGCAGCTCTTGCTCGAGAAATATCTCGCCCGTCCGCGCCATGTCGAGGTGCAGATCTTTGCCGACAATCACGGCCATTGCCACGCACTGTTCGAACGCGACTGCTCGATCCAGCGACGCCACCAGAAGGTGATCGAGGAAGCGCCGGCCCCGGGGCTCGACGCCGCCCTGCGCCGGCGGATGAGCGAGGCTGCCGTCGCCTGCGCCCGCGCCATCGCCTATTCTGGCGCCGGCACGGTGGAATTCCTGCTCGACGCGCGCGGCGACTTCTACTTCATGGAGATGAACACCCGGCTGCAGGTCGAACACCCCGTGACCGAGTTCATCACCCGGCTGGACCTCGTCGAATGGCAGCTGCGCGTGGCGGCCGGCGAGCCCCTGCCGGAGCATTGGTCGACGCTCCACGCAAACGGGCACGCCATCGAGGCGCGCCTCTATGCCGAGGATCCCGCGCAGGACTTTCTCCCCGCCGTCGGCACGATCCGCCATCTCGTCCTGCCCGAAACGGATGCTCATCTTCGCATCGACAGCGGCATTGCCGCCGGCGACACGATCTCCGTGCATTACGACCCGATGATCGCCAAGCTCATCGTCTGGGATAGCGACCGCGCCTCGGCGGTTCGCCGGCTGCAGCAGGCGCTCGCCGCAACCGCCATCTCCGGCGTGACCAGCAATGTCGGTTTCCTCGCGCGCCTCTCCCAGATCCCCGACTTTACCGAAGCCAGACTGGACACGGGACTGATCGCCCGCAACGAAGCGATCCTGCTCGATCCACCCGCGATCGATGGCGAGGTCGTGGGCCTGGCCGCCCTTGCGCTGCTGCTGGAACGCAAGGCCGCCGCGCAAGACGCGTCGCTTGCCACGGCAGACCCGCACAGTCCGTGGAGCCGAACCACCGGCTTTCGCCTCAACGCGCTCCCGCGAGAGACGCTGAGATTGAGGATCGCAGGCGAGCTTCTGACGATCGACGTACTCCACCATCCCGACCAGTTCGAGATCTCCCATCAAGGGCAGACGACGGATGCCCGGGGCACGCTCGGGGCGGATGGCAGACTGGAGGCAATGATCGGCGGGCGGAAACGTAGAGGTTTCTTCTTCTGCAAGGGACACGGCTTCGATCTCATCCTCGCGGGACAGCCGTACATGGTGGAGCCGCAAGACCTCGCCGCAGTCGAGGCGCCCGAGGCTTTGGACAGCGGCCTTCTCTCGCCGATGCCGGGGCTGGTGCGGGCGATCCCGGTCAAGGTCGGCGACCGGGTTAAGGCTGGGCAGCCGCTCGTCGTCATGGAGGCCATGAAGATGGAGCACACGCTGCGCGCCCCGGTCGCGGGCGTGGTTCGGTCGCTGAACTGCGAAGAGGGCGCCCTGGTCGAGGCCGGCATTGCCCTCGTCGATTTCGAACCGGAGACAATCTGATGGAGCGGCCCTGCAAGATCAAGATTGTGGAGGTCGGCCCGCGCGACGGGTTGCAGAACGAAAGCGCTGCCCTGCCGGTGGCAACACGGATCGAACTCATCGAGCGACTGGCCGCAGCCGGCCTGCCCGTGGTCGAGTCCGGCTCCTTCGTCTCGCCGAAATGGGTGCCGCAGATGGCGGATACGGCCGCGGTATTCGCTGGTCTGAGCAGACGGCCGGGCACCCGCTATCCCGCCCTTGTGCCCAATGCGAAGGGCCTGGAGGCGGCGCTTGCGGCCGGGGTCGATGAGATCGCCGTGTTCGTCTCGGCTTCCGAGGGCTTTAGCCGGCGAAACCTTGCCTGCTCGCGGGCCGAAAGCCTCGCCCGCCTGCGCGATGTGGCGGAACGGGCCAGCGCCAGAAACACCAGGATTCGCGGCTATGTCTCCTGCATCGCAGGCTGCCCGATCGACGGCGAGGTCCCCGTGGCGGAGGTGAGACACATGGCAGGCGCCCTTGCCGATCTCGGCTGTTACGAGGTCTCGCTGGGCGACACGATCGGCGTCGGCACGGCGTGGCAGGTCCGCACCATCATCAACACGGTCGCCGCCGTCTTGCCGCGCGATCGCATCGCCATGCATTTCCACGACAACTATGGCCAGGGGGTCGCCAACGTTCTGGCCAGCCTCGAAGAGGGCATTTCCGTCTTCGACAGCTCCGTCGCCGGGCTGGGCGGCTGTCCCTACGCTCCGGGCGCCACCGGCAATGTCGCCACCGAGGATGTGCTTTACCTCTTGCAAGGCCTCGGCATCGAGACCGGTATCGATCTGCGGGCTGTCGCCGAAACCGGCGCCTGGATCACCGGTCTGCTCGGGAAGCCCAACGGTTCCCGTGCGGGCACCGCCATTCTTGCCAACCCTGCCGCGGAGAAGTGAACCATGGCCGATGAACTGCTGGTCGAACGCCACGGCAAGGTCCTGTGGCTGACCCTCAATCGCCCCGAGACGCACAATGCGCTCAATGCCGCGCTGGTCGGTCAGCTGATCGAGGCCTTCGGCAAGGCTACTGCCGACGATGCCTTGCGTGCCGTGGTCCTCACCGGCGCCGGCGAGCGCAGCTTCTGTTCCGGTGCCGATCTCAAGGAGAGTGCCGGCGGCATGTTCCGGTCCACCGACGGCGTCAACCCCATTGCCCATGTCATGCGAGCCATCGAGGCCTGCGACAAACCCGTGATCGCACGGATCAACGGCACGGTGCTGGCCGGTGGCCTGGGGCTGGTCGCGGCCTGCGACCTCGCCTATGCCGGCGACCACGCACGCTTTGCCTTGCCGGAAGTGCGCGTCGGGCTCTTCCCGATGATGGTGGCCGCCAAGCTGATGACCCGGATGGCATGGCGGCGTCTACAGGAAATGGCCTATCTCGGCGAAAGCCTCACGGCTGCGGAGGCCGAGGCCTGCGGGCTCGTCAACCGTTGCGTACCGACAGCGGAACTGGACTCGGCCCTGTCGGCGATCCTCGTCTCGCTGCGCAAGGGCTCTCCAAGCGCGGTCGCTGCGGGCAAGAAGGCCATGGCGGCCATGCGCGACCTTGCCGGAGAGGAAAGGCTGAGTTTCGCCGAACGGGCGATCGCCGACCTTGCCGAGACGGCGGAAGCGATCGAGGGCCGAACTGCCTTTGCCGAAAAGCGCTCGCCCGCCTGGACAACATGATTGCTGGACGGCGACCGCAGCCCAGGGACGGCCTGTTTTCGGCGCCGGTCAGGCGCCATGCGGGGTCATGAATTTGTCCTATGCCAACTTCGTGTTCTTGTGAGCGCTCGTATTCTATGTATACATGAGGTCAGGCATAGGATTTCGATGCAGCAGATCCCCGCCTTGGGAGTGGCGAGGAATTATCGGCATCGAAGCAAGTCCGTTGTCTGGACGCTGGAGAGGACCAACGGGAGGAGTATACATGATTACGCGAAGAATTCTCATGGCTGGCACGCTGCTGTCGATGCTGGCCGCCGGAACCGCCGCGGCCGAGGACACGGTCAAGATCGGGCTGATCCTGCCCATGACCGGTCCTTTTGCCTCGACGGGCCGTCAGGTCGAAGCGGGTGTCCGCGCCTACATGGCGCTGAAGGGCGACACCGTTGCCGGCAAGAAAGTCGAACTCGTGCTGCGCGACGACGCCGGCACCGGCGATCAGACCCGCCGCATTGCGCAGGAACTGGTGGTCAATGACGGCGTGTCGATCCTCGCCGGCTTCGGGCTCACCCCGCTTGCCATGTCGGTCGCCCCCGTCCTCAACCAGGCGAAGGTCCCGGCGATCATCACGTCGGCGACGACCTCCGCCATCATGAAGCAGTCCGACTACTTCGTGCGCACCAGCATGGGCGGTCCGCAGTCGGCCGTGCCGGTTGCCACCTGGGCGGTGGAAAACGGGCTGAAACGCGTCGTGACTCTGGTCACCGACTACGGCCCCGGCCATGACATCGAGAAGGGCTTTACCGACCAGTTCAAGAAGGAAGGCGGGGAGATCGTGGAGGCCGTGCGCGTGCCGCTGCAGAACCCGGATTTTGCACCCTTCCTGCAGCGGGTGCGCGACGCCAAGCCCGATGCCGTCTTCGTCTTCGTTCCTTCCGGCGTCGGTTCGCTGTTCATGAAGCAGTTCACCGACCGTGGACTGAAAGAGGCGGGCATCAAGTTGATCGCCACCGGCGACGTCACCGATGACGACCTGTTGAACGGCATCGGCGATCCGGCACTCGGCGTGGTCACCGGCCACTTCTATTCGGCCAATCACGATAGCCCGGAAAACAAGGCTTTCGTCGCCGAAGTGCGCAAGGCCAACAACAACATGCGTCCCAACTTCATGGCGGTCGGCGGCTATGATGCCATGCATCTTGCCTATGCCGCTCTTGAGAAGACCGGCGGCGATACCGACGGAACCAAGCTCGTCGAGGCCATGAAGGGCATGGAATGGATGAGCCCGCGCGGACCGATCATGATCGATCCGGCCACACGCGACATCGTCCAGGACATCTACATTCGCGAGGTCAAGCCGGTCGATGGCGAGCTCTACAATGTCGAACTGAAGACCTACGAAAAGATCCGCGACCCCAACGCCAACTAAGCACAGAGCCGTGTGGAGGGTCGCAAGTCTCGACCCTCCACACATTTGCGAGTGACCATGCTGACAATCCTGTTCGACGGCATCGCCTATGGCATGCTTCTCTTCGTGCTGGCCTGCGGACTATCGCTGACGCTTGGGCTGATGAACTTCGTCAATCTTGCCCATGGCGCCTTCGCCATGGCCGGCGGCTACGTCACCGTAATCCTGATGAACCGCTATGGCATCTCGTTTTTCTGGTGCCTGCCGGCCGCCTTTCTGGTTTCGGCGTTGGCGGGGCTCGTGCTTGAGCGCCTGCTCTACCGCCATCTCTACGGCGTCTCGCATCTCGACCAGGTGCTGTTTTCGATCGGCCTCGTCTTCATGGCAATTGCGGGGGTCGACTTCTTCATGGGTGGACAGCAACAGCTCATCAATCTGCCACCGATCCTCAGCGGTCGCGTCGAGATCCTCGGCATCAGCATGGGCCGCTACCGTCTGTTCATCATCGCGCTCTGCGCCGTGCTCACCGTCCTGCTGCAGCTGGCGCTCACCCGTACCCGCTTCGGCAGCCAGTTGCGCGCCGCCGTCGACGACGGACGCGTCGCGCGCGGCTTAGGCATCAATGTCTCCGTGATCTTCGCCCTCACCTTCGCGCTCGGTTCGGGGCTTGCCGGTCTTGGCGGCGCGCTCGGCGTCGATCTTCTTGGGCTCGATCCGAATTTCCCGCTGAAATTCCTGATCTATTTCATGATCGTCGTCACCGTCGGCGGCACCTCTTCGATCACCGGCCCGTTCATCGCCGCACTGCTGCTCGGCATCGCCGATGTCGCCGGCAAGTACTATGTGCCCGACCTCGGCGCCTTCATCATCTACGCGGTGATGATCGTCATGCTCATTCTTCGGCCCTATGGCCTGTTTGCACGGGAGGGCGGCCGATGACCGAAAATAGCGGCACGCCGGCCACCGAGACGGCACGCGAACTGCTGAAACAGGCCGGCCGCTGGCGGATCTGGGAAATCGCCCTCTGGCTGATCGCCATCGCCATGATCTTCGTCCTGCCCTCCAAGATGCTGATCCTGACCGAGATCGCCATCCTCGCCCTCTTTGCCATCTCGCTCGATCTGATCCTCGGCTATGCCGGCATCGTCTCGCTCGGACACACGGCCTTTTTCGGGCTCGGCGCCTATGCGGCGGGGCTTCTGGCCCGCGATCTCGTCTCCGAGCCGGTGACCGGCCTCGTCTTTGCCGGTCTGGTCAGCGGCCTGTTCGGCTTTGCCACCAGCTTCCTCGTGCTACGCGGCTCGGACCTCACCCGGCTGATGACGACGTTCGGGGTGGCCATGCTGCTTGCAGAAGTCGCCAACCAGGCGGCCTGGCTGACCGGCGGCGCCGATGGCTTGAGCGGCGTCACGGTCACACCCATTCTCGGCCTGTTCGAATTCGATCTGTGGGGCCGCACCGGCTACATCTATGCGCTCCTGGTGCTGATGGCGCTGACCTATGTCGCCCGCCGGATCGTGCATTCCCCCTTCGGACTGTCGCTGAAGGCGATCAAGCGCAATAGCCGGCGCGCCGCGATGCTCGGCATTTCGGCGGACCGCCGCATCGTCGCCATCTACACCTTGTCAGCCGCCTATGCCGGCATTGCCGGCGCCCTTCTCACCCAGACGACGAGCTTCGTCTCGCCCGATGTGCTCGCCTTCCACCGTTCTGCAGACGTGCTGCTCGTGCTGGTGATCGGCGGCGTCGGCTATCTCTATGGCGGGCTCGTGGGCGCCGTGATCTTCTCCGTGCTGCGCGACTGGCTGTCGGTGATTACCCCGCAGTACTGGATGTTCTGGATCGGCCTGATCCTGATCGTCATCGTGCTCGTCGGCCGCGAACGACTGGGTCGCTGGCGCGACTTCCTGCCCGGCGCCGGTTCGGCAGCGAGGATCCCGGCAAGGGCAGAGGAGGACGATCGATGAAAACGCCCGCCCTTGAGACACGCAACCTCGTCAAGCGTTTCGGTCCCTTCATCGCCACCAACGACGTGTCGCTCAGCATCCGGCCGGGCGCGCGCCATGCGCTGATCGGCCCCAACGGCGCCGGCAAGACGACGCTGATCAACCTCCTCACCGGCGCGCTCACAGCCAATAGCGGCCAGATCCTGCTCGGCGGCGAGGATATCACCCATCTCCCGGCCCATGCGCGCGTCGGCCGCGGCCTGTCGCGCACCTTCCAGATCAACCAGCTGTTCGGCGACTTCACGCCGCTCGATTCGATGATGCTGGCCATCAGCGAACGAAAAGGGCACGGGTGGCGCGCCTGGCGCGCGCTGGCGGCCGATCGCGAAATTGCCGACGAAGCGGCCCAACTTCTCGAACGCTTTCGGCTCGCCGACGCCATGGGAACGCCGACAACCCTTCTGCCCTACGGCAAGCAACGGCTGCTGGAGATCGCGCTCGCCATTGCAACACGGCCGAAGGTGCTGCTTCTGGACGAGCCCGCGGCCGGCGTTCCCGAGGAGGAACGCCATGAGGTTCTCTCGATCGTCCGCGAACTGCCGCCGGACGTGACCGTCGTCCTGATCGAGCACGACATGGATCTGGTTTTTTCCTTTGCCGACCGCATCTCGGTGCTGGCGGCCGGCAGCCTGTTTGCCGAAGGCACGGTCGAGGAGATCTCGAAGGACCGTCAGGTCAAGGCGATCTATCTCGGGGAGGACGCGTGATGACCGAGCTTCTGAGCCTGGAGAACCTGTCGGCCGGCTATCGCGAAGCGCGCGTGCTGTCCAACATCACACTGCGCCTGGAAGAGGGAAAGTCGCTGGCGCTGCTCGGCCGGAACGGCGCCGGCAAGACGACGCTGCTCGACACCATCGTCGGCACCACGACCTATCACGCCGGCGCCATCCGGCTCGACGGCCGCGAGATCGCGCGCCTGCGACCGGAACAGCGCGCGGCTTTGGGCATCGGCTGGGTGCCGCAGGAACGCAACATCTTCCGCTCGCTGACGGTCGAGGAGAACCTGACGGCCACCGCCCGATCCGGTCCCTTCACACTTGAGCGGGCCTACGGCATGTTTCCACGTCTCAAGGAGCGCCGGCGCAATCTCGGCAACCAGCTCTCCGGCGGCGAGCAACAGATGCTGGCGGTCGCCCGCGCGCTGATGCTCAATCCGAAGCTGCTGCTGCTGGACGAGCCTCTCGAGGGTCTGGCGCCGATCATCGTCGATGAACTGCTGATCGCCATGCGCCGCATCGTCACCGATGAAGGTCTCTCCGCCATCATCGTCGAACAGAAGGCACGCAAGATCCTGCCGCTGACCGACGAGGCGATCGTGCTGGAGCGCGGAACGGTCGTCTATCACGACACATCGGCAACGCTTCTGGCCGCGCCGCACATCCTCGACGCCCATCTGAGCGTGTGACCGCCGGGGCACGGACCACACGCCTTCGCTGACCGAACGCGGCGCCACGGCCCCCGAAGGGCCGCTCGCCGCACGAGAGGCAAGGGCGACATCGCTCGACTTCCGCCCGCAATTGCCGCCGAGCTCCCTGCCCAGATAACCCAAGCCACAAAAATACCCGGGCAGAACCCGGGCACGGTGAGCGCTGTTGTCGTCGAAGGGCTTGCGGTCGAAGCGGCATCGCAAGGCTGCCGCTTCGACCGCGTGTCGCCTCAGTCCTTCCGTGTCCGCCAGCTGTCGGCGTAGTTTTCACGGGCTTCGCGCGCATAGGGCGTCGGCGCCACGCGCACGCGGATCTCCGCCTGGCGATGCGGCTCGACGGAGGTCTTGCGCGAACCGCCGTCCGGCTCGCCCCAGATCAGCGTCAGCACGTCGCCTTCCTGCACATCCGCCTCGACCACGCCGAGCGAGAGCATGCAGCGTTCGTTGAAGCTGTAGCCGTTGAACATCGACATGCCCACCTGCCTGCCGTCCTTCATCACCATATCGGCGCTGGTGGAGGCGTAGTTCGGCTGCGGGAAGTCGATCCACTTGTAGGGCAGTCCATCCTCGAAGCCCGAGGCGATGACCTTCAGCACGTCGTCGCGGTTCCACTCGAAGGTGACCTTCTTGCGGTTCTTCTGGCCCTTCATCTTTTCAAGCGCCGCCTTGCCGATGAAGTCGTCCTTCTTCCAGCCGATGTAGAAGTCATAGCCGAGCTCGAACGGGTTGACGTAATAGTCCTCGATATTGTCGGAGACGAAGGAGCCGCCGATCGCGCCGGTCGCCTCGTAGGAATCGGCACCCAGCCACTTGCGGTAATCGGCCAGCATGCCGTCGCCGGTATAGATCGCCGGAAGCGGCGACGGGATCCAGCCGGATTCGAGCGTATTGGTCGAATAAGCGCGGCTGCCGCAGCGCACGAGATCGACCCCGGCGTCCTTGGCTGCCTGGAGGATGCAGCTGAGAACATAGCTCTTGTCTTCATACGGCCCCCAGATCTCGAGACCCGGCGCACCCGACATGCCGTGTCTAAGCGCCTGGACCTTCTTGGAGCCGACATTGATCCAGTCGACATGGAAGAACTTGATCTCGGGGATCGGCCCGCCGTTCAGCTTTTCGAAGATCTTCGGCGCGTCCGGTCCCTGGATCTGATAGCGATAGTGGGTTCGCAGGACCCGCTCACCCTCCGGTCGCGACGGCGAACGCGGATCGTGCTTGATGCGGACATTCCACTGTCCATAGGCAGCGCAGAACATCAGCCAGTTCGAGGTCGGCGCGCGGCAAACCAGGATGAACTTGTCTTCGCGTTCGCGGAAGATGATGTGGTCGCCGATGACATGGCCGTTGGGCGTGACCGGAACGAAGTGCTTGGC